>Ga0208634_100005_pt1 | contig 280279 bp, 261 predicted proteins | sample LakWasMe81_HOW10_2_FD_183907 | JGI IMG/M metagenome (GOLD analysis project Ga0208634, IMG submission 183907) | Freshwater sediment methanotrophic microbial communities from Lake Washington under simulated oxygen tension - Sediment Metagenome... | ecosystem: Environmental > Aquatic > Freshwater... | reverse complement strand
CTTGCATGCGGCGGCCCTCAGAAACTGGCCCAATCGGCGCCGGCCGTCGCCGGCACGGGCTGCTGGCGCGGCGCCGGGCGCGCCGCGGCCGGCTTGGCAGCGGCACGCGTGGGCGTGGCGGGCACGGCGGGCTTGCGCGGGGCGGGCGCGGCATGGCCCACGTCGAACACGGCGACGGTGTCGGCCAGGCGTGCGGCCTGCTGCTGCATGCTGTCGGCGGCGGCGGCCGATTCCTCCACCAGCGCGGCGTTCTGCTGCGTCACCTGATCCAGCTGCTGGACCGCATCGCTGATCTGGGCCAGGCCCTTGGATTGCTCGACGCTGGCCTCGGAGATTTCACCCACCAGATCGTTCACCCGGCGCACCTGGCTGACGATGTCGTCCATGGTGCGGCCGGCTTCGGCCACCAGGGTGGCGCCGCTGTCCACCTTCTCCACGCTCTGCTGGATCAGGGTCTTGATCTCCTTGGCCGCCTGGGCCGAGCGCTGGGCCAGGGTGCGCACCTCGCCGGCCACCACCGCGAAGCCGCGGCCCTGCTCGCCGGCACGGGCGGCCTCGACGGCGGCGTTGAGCGCCAGGATATTGGTCTGGAAGGCGATGCCGTCGATCACGCCGATGATGTCGGCGATCTGGCGCGAGCTGTCGGTGATGCCCTGCATGGTGCTGACCACCTGCGACACCACATGCCCGCCCTTGGCGGCCACATCGGTGGCGCCGGCCGCCAGCTGCGAGGCGGCGCGGGCGTTGTCGGCGTTCTGGTTGACGGTGGAGGTCAGCTGCTCCATCGAGGCCGCGGTCTGCTGCAGATTGGAAGCCTGCTCCTCGGTGCGCTGGCTCAGATCCACATTGCCGCTGGCGATCTGGGTCGAGGCGGTGCTGACGGATTCGACTCCGACGCGCACCTGGCCGACCACCTCGCGCAGCCGGGCCACCATATGGCCGAGGGCACGGGTCAGCTGGGCCACCTCGTCGCGGCCGGTGGCGTGCGGGCTGTGGGTCAGGTCACCGCCGGCCACGGCCTCGGCGAGCTGCACGGCGGCGGCCAGGGGCACGGCGATCAGGCGGCTGATGAACCAGGCGAAGGCCACGGCCACGGCGACGGCCAGCAGCACGGCGGCGATCACGCCATTGCGGCCGGCCTCGAACATCTGCCGGGCCTGCTCGGCGTCGTGCCGGGCTTGCTCGTCGTTGTAGTCGGCCAGCTTCTGCACGCGCGCCAGCGTGTCCTCGAAGTGGCGCAGGCCATCCTTGCCGGCGATGTATTCGCGCGCATCCTCATGTTGGCCGGCCTGCAGCATCGGTGCCAGCTTGGCCGAACGCTCGAGGTAGGACTGCCAGCCGGCGATTGCCTCGTCGTAGAGCTTGCGCTCCTGCGCGTCGGCGATGGCCTCGGCGTAGGACTTGCGGGCCGCCTCGAAACTCGTCTTAACCTGCTCCAGGCGCGCCAGCATCTTGTCGCGCTCGGCATCGGTGCTGACCAGGGCGCGGTACTCGCGGGTGCGGTAGCGGTTCGCCGCCTCGGCCATCTTCAGGCTGTCGCGCACCCCGGCCAGGCGCAGGCTCAGGATCGATTCGGCCTGCCCGTAGACCTTGGACAACTGGACCACCGACAGGCCGCCCAGCAGCAGCATCAGGGCCAGCACGACGCCGAAGGCAAGGCTCAGCTTGCCGCGCACGGTGAGGGAGTTCATCAGCTTCATCACAGTCCTCTCAATCGCGCGGGCTCGCCGCGCCGGATGGGCGCTCGACCTGCGCCCGGGTGGTTGATGTGGATCAGTGTCGGCTGATGTGTCGTAAACGTACAGGAACTTTTACACGTAAACATACGGCAATGTTTACGCGCTAACGATAGACTGCTGCCATGACGACAATCAAAAGCAAGTCCGCGCCCAGCCGCGCCCGGGTCAGGCGCGGCAATCTGGAAGACGCGGAGCAGCTGCGCAAGGAGCTGGTGGACGCGGCGTTGGCGCTGTTTGCCGATGGCGGCCTGGAGGCGGTGTCGATCCGCTCGGTGTCGGCTCGGGTCGGCGTGTCGCCCATGGCCATGTATCGCTACTTTGCCGACAAGGCCGAGCTGCTGAGCGGCGTCTCGGCCTTTGCGCAGCAGGGCAGCTACGAGTACACGCAGAAGGTGGTGACGCGCGCGCGCGGTGGCCGGGCCCGACACCGCGCCGCCATCGAGGCCTTTCTGGATTACTGGGAGTCGCACCCCGACCAGTACTGCCTGGTGTACGGCTTCAGCGAGATCGGCCCGGCGCGCGAGGCCAAGTCCAGGCTCGGCCCGCCGCCCAAATACGCCGACTACCTGGCCTACCAGACGCTCGTCACCGAGGCGCTGGCGCGCGAGATCGGCGCGCCGCTCACCCATGTGAAGCTGGCCCAGGATCTGCGCATCGCCATGCTGCTGGGCTATCTGCACGGCACCATGGTGTTCAGGCGCTACCCCTGGAGCGAGCCCGCCCAGCTGCGTGAGGCCTATGTGGAGCAGGTGCAGCAGGCCGTGGAGCGCTGCCTGCTGCAAGGCCCGGCCGCGGCCGCGCGCTGAGGTGCGCGCAAGCGCTAGCATCCGGTTCATCACCAGGGAGCCCAGGGCTCGGACAGGGGAGGTGGCGATGAGGCACTGGGCACCGCGGCTGCTTATGGTTCCGCTGACCCTGGCGGTCATGCTGGCGCATGGCGCCGAGTCGATCCCGGCCATCGCCGATGGCAAGCCTGGCGACTATGTGTTCCTCGAGAAGGCGCGCCAGCGCTGGCGCCTGTGCGCCGTGCTGCCCCACGCGCTGGACCGCTTCTTCTGGGCGGTGGCCTACGGCCTGGACAAGCAGGCCGGCGCGTTGGGCGTCGACGTGGGCATCGCCCAGGCGGGCGGCTACGGCAACCTCGCGGAGCAACGCCGCCTGGTCGCCGAATGCGTGGCCGATGGCGCCGACGCGGTGCTGCTCGCAGCCATCGACCCGGCCGCCTTCAAGGACGAGCTGGAGCTGCTGGCCGCGCAGCGCATCAAGGTGATCGACCTGGTCAACGGCCTGGACGGCGAGTCGGTGGCCGCGCATTCGCATCAGGACTACGCCGACACGGGCGCGACGGTGGCGCGTTATGTGATGGCCCTCGCGAACGCTGAGGGCGCTGGGCAGGCCTGGCGCGTGGGCTGGTTCCCGGGCCCTGGCAATGCGCGCTGGTCCAAGGGCTTCGACGCCGCCATTCGCAAGGCCTTTGCGGCGCAGCGCCCGGCCCGGATCGCCCTGGTCGAGGGCGGCTGGGGCGCCACCTCGATGCGGGTACAGAGTTCGCTGGTCAGGGCCTTGCAGGAGGCGCAGCCGGTGGAGGTGATCCTGGCCAATGCGGTGGCCGCCGAGTTCTCGGCGCGCTTCTACAAGGGGCGGCCCCGGGCGCCGCGCTATATCGTCTCGACCTATGCCTCGGACGGCGTGATCAATGCGATGAAAACGGGCGAGATCACCGCCATGATGGCCAATGCACCGGTGACAGAGGCGCGCATCGCGGTCGACCTGGCGGTGCGAGCGCTGGAGGAGCGTGCGTTCCCGAGGCTGGTAAGCGTTCCGGCCCGGCTCGTCACGCAGGCCAATCTGGCCAGCTTCCAGTCAGAGGAGGCCGTAGCGCCGGTGGGCCTGCGCATCCCCCTCAAGAAGTCGCCTCCCAGGGCGGGGGCTGTGTCGCCCTGAGCGGGCGGATAGCAGGCGAGGGTGCTGGTGCGACCGGCAAGAATCGAACTTGCGACTAAGCCTTCGGAGGGCCCAATGATATCCACTTCACCACGGTCGCGGTGCAGGGGCGCATTCTAGCCGGCTTCCGCGCCTTGGCCGCACAAGCCGGGCCGGGCGCCGCGCGGCCGACGATATAATCCCGCGGTTTTGCCGCCTGCGTTTTGCAGGCAGCGCATTCCCAGCGCTTTCCATCAAGCCGACGCCAACGAGGATTTCATGAGCGGATCTCACGACCACGACGCCCCGCACGAAGGACCGATCAAGACGCCCAAGCAGCTGATCTGGGCCGTGTTCTTTGCCTTTGTGGTGCCCATCATCGTGATCGTGATGCTGGCCAACTACGTCACCACCGATGTCAAGCCGGCCGCCGGCAGCGTCGGCCTGGAAGAGCAGGCGGTGGCCGCGCGCATCCAGCCGGTGGGCGCGATCGAAATCAAGGACGCCTCCAACCCCGGCGCGATGAAGACCGGCGAGCAGGTGTTCCAGGCCCAGTGCTCGGCCTGCCACGCCACCGGCGCCGCCGGCGCACCCAAGCTGGCCGATGCGGCCGCCTGGGGCCCGCGCGTGAAGAATGGCTTCGAAGCCCTGCTGAACTCGGCCCTCAAGGGCAAGGGCAATATGGGTGCCCAGGGCGGCGGCGATCACAGCGATTTCGAGATCGCCCGCGCCGTGGTCTATATGGCCAACCAGGGTGGTGCCAAGTTCGACGAACCCAAGGCACCTGCCGCAGCCGCTTCGGCCGCCGCGAACTGATCAGGCATCGCAACATCAGCACAAGCCGCCCGGGCGTCGAGCCCCGGCGGTTTTTTTATTGCGCCTCGGGTTGGCGCTGGAAGCCGAAGCGCGCCGGCAGCTCGGCGGCGCGGATGTCCTGGGGTGTCCACAGGCCTTGCTCCACCGCATCGGCCGCGGTCTCCATGTCCAGGCTATGCACCAGGCCCGGGCCGATCTCGCTGTCCAGGTAGAGCCGGCCCAGCTCGTCCAGCCAGGCGCTGCGGAACTGGGCCGGGCGCCCGGTGTGGCTGCGCAGCTGCGGGCCCGCCGGCGTGGCGGCGAGGCGCCAGATCCAGGGCGTGGCCTCGAGCTGCAGGTAGACGCGCTGTGGCCCGTTCTGGAAGAACCAGCAGCCCTGCTCGTCGGCCTCGTAGTTGCGTTCGATGAACTCGCGCAGCTTCTCATGCACGATGCGGCTGCCCTTTACCTGCGGGAAGGGGCCGGCGGCCTGGATGCGCTCGTCGCGCATATACCAGTCGCCGCGCGCGTCCAGCGCAAGCCAGCCATAGCAGTGCGGGACGTTGGGCCACTTCTTCAGTGCCGCCTTGACGATGGGATCCATGGCCGGAGTCTAGGCCTTAGAGCGCCTGGGACAGCCAGTCGCACACCTGTTGCGGCATGCTCATCACATGGCCGGGCAGCGGGCCGGCGGCAAAGCCCACATGGCCGCCATGCTCGGGCTGCCACAGCGTCACGTAGGGCCCGGTCTCATGCTCGCGCGGCAGGCAGGCGGCCGGCACGAAGGGGTCGTTGCGCGCATTCAGCACCAGGGCCGGGATGCGGATGCGCGCCAGGTGCGGCTTGCTGGAGGCTCGCTGCCAATAGTCTTCGGTGTTGCGGAAGCCGTGCAGGGGCGCGGTGAAGACATTGTCGAACTCGTACAGATCGCGCGCGCGCAGCAGGCGCTCGGCATCGAACAGGCCGGGGTGCTGCTTCAGCTTGCGCAAGGCCTTGGGCACCATGGTGCGCAGAAACATGCGCGTGTAGACCTGGCGGCTGAAGCCCTGGCCGATGGCGCGGCCCGAGGCGGCCAGGTCCACCGGCGAGCAGATCGAGCAGACCGCGCGCGCGGTGGCGGCGGCGCTCTGGCCATGCTCCTCGGCCCAGCGCAGCAGGGCATTGCCGCCCAGCGAGACGCCAGCGGCCAGCACCGGGCCGTCGTGCACTTCCTTGAAGCGCGCCAGCATCCAGCCGATCTCTTCGAAGTCGCCCGAGTGGTAGGCGCGCGGTGCCAGGTTCAGCTCGCCCGAGCAACCGCGGAAATGCGGGATCGCGAACGCCCAGCCGCGCTGGCGCGCCACCGCGGCAAAGGCCTGGGCGTAATGGCTTTGCGAGCTGCCTTCCAGGCCGTGGAACAGCACCAGCAGCGGCGCCATGCTGCCGCGCCCGCCGATGCCTTCGCCAAAACGGCTTTCCTGGAACTCGGGCTGGCGCTTGGTGAACATGTCGTGCGACATCCACGCCGGCGTCTCCAACCAATCCACGTCGATGAAGTCGGCGTCGGGCGCGGTCCAGCGCTCGCGCCGGAATTTCAGCGGCAGACCCTGATGACGGCGCGCAAACAGCGCCGGCCAGATGGTCTGGGCATGGCCGCCGGGCAGCCAATTGGGCGCTTGGTACTGCATGGCGACGCGGTCAGTGTAGGGTAGCCGGCTCTTCAACCACCTCTTGTATGTCATGCGCGGTACCGGGGCTGGCATGGTGCACCACCATGCGCCAGCCCATGGCGGTTTTCAGGTAAACATTGGTTGAAATGACCCAGGCGCTTTGCTGCCCCTCGGCGCCCTGCACGAGCACGCGCTCGAGCACCTGGTGGATGGCGGTGTCGCCGCTCACCATGCGGCGCACCCGCTCGGGATGCACGGCGATGGCGCCCTGCTGGAACACCGCTTCGAAGGCCGCGCGGATCGCACCCAGGCCCACCACGCGCGGGCCGCCGGGATGCACGCAGGAGACCTCGTCCTCATCGGCCCAGACCTCCATCAGGCGGTCCAGATCGGCGCCCTGCAGGGCTTCGTAGAACTGCTGCTCGGTGTCCTCGGGGGAGGACAAGAGCGCGGCGGCCTGGGCTTTGGGTCGGTGCATCACGGCGGTCAGTGCGCGGAATGCAGCTGCTCGCCCGCCTTGAGCTTGTAGACCGTGCCGCAATACGGGCATTTGCCGCCACCCTCGTGGGTGATGTCGACGAACACGCGCGGATGGTTGCTCCACAGCGGCATGGCGGGGTTGGGGCAGGCCACCACGCCGCCGCCTTGCACATCCTTGGCCGTCACTTCAACGACGCTCTTGTTTTCTTGCGCACTCATTGCTTTACTTTCGCTTTCTCAGACCAGGCTCAGCCAGTGAGCATATTTGGGGTTGCGGCCATTGACGATGTCAAAGAAGGCCGATTGGATCTTCTCGGTGATGGGGCCGCGCGAGCCGGCGCCCAGTTCCACCCGGTCCAGTTCGCGGATCGGCGTGACCTCGGCGGCGGTGCCGGTGAAGAAGGCCTCGTCGCTGATATAGACCTCGTCGCGGGTGATGCGCTTCTCCACCAGCTTCAGGCCCAGATCCTGGCAGATGTGGAAGATGGTGTTGCGGGTGATGCCGTTGAGCGCGCCGGCCGAGAGGTCGGGGGTGTAGACCACGCCGCCCTTGATGACGAAGAGGTTCTCGCCCGCCCCCTCGGAGACGAAGCCCGAGGCGTCCAGCAGCAGCGCCTCGTCATAGCCATCCTCGGTGGCTTCCATATTCGCCAGGATGGAGTTGGTGTAGTTGCTCACCGCCTTGGCCTGGGTCATGGTGATGTTCACATGGTGGCGGGTGTAGCTGCTGGTCTTGACGCGGATGCCGCGCTTCATGCCTTCCTCGCCCAGGTAGGCGCCCCAGGCCCAGGCCGCCACCATCAGGTGGATCTGGTTGCCCTTGGGGCTGACACCCAGCTTCTCGGAGCCGATCCAGGTGAGCGGGCGCAGATAGCAGCTTTCCAGCGCGTTCTCGCGCACCACCTGCTTCTGGGCCTCCTCCACCTGCTCGATCGTGAACGGGATCTTCATGCGCAGGATCTTGGCGCTGTTGAAGAGGCGTTCGGTGTGCTCGCGCAGGCGGAAGATGGCCGTGCCCTTGTCGGTCTTGTAGGCGCGCACGCCCTCGAAGGCGCCGCAGCCGTAGTGCAGGGTATGGCTCAGCACATGGATCTTGGCGTCGCGCCAGTCCACCAGCGTGCCGTCCATCCAGATCTTGCCGTCGCGGTCGTCGAGGGACATGGGGATTCCTTGGCTTGGGGTGACTAGCCCTGGATTCTATGCAAGCGCCGGCCTCAACAGGATTCCGTGACGCATCTCACATCGGTCCCGACGGCATGTCGCCGCGGGATGCGCAGACCCCCTCGATTGCGGGAGTTCTACCGTGACGACCCGCAGGCCGGACCCGTACATTGGCATTAACCCTGAAACGACAGACAAACAGACATGACCTTCCGCGCCCTCAGCACCCTGGCCCTCGCCGCTTGCGCTCTTGCCGGCAACGCCTGGGCCAAGCCAGCACCCGCATCTGCGCAGCCGGCTGCCTGCACCGCCACGTCCATGACGTTTGTCGACTGCGCCGGCTCGTTTTCCGGCAATCTGACGGGCACGCTAAGCCAGTCGCAGATCGACGCCATCAACGCCAAGTTTGGTGACAACGGCTTTCACTACAGCTCGGCGAGCATGGTCTACAGCAAGTCCGACGCCATCGGCAATGGCGTGTTCGCCGACGACGGCAAGGACTTCAGCCTCAATTTCGATCAGGGCCTGGTGGCCAAGGGCCTGTTCGTGATCGGGCTCAAGCAGGCCACCAGCTACAGCTTCTACCTGATCGACGGTGGCAGCCAGGGGCTCAGCAGCTTCAGCATCGACGTGAAGGGTGTGGTCAACGGCGCCCAGCAGAGCGGCCTGTCGCATGCGGTCTACATCGGCAACGCGCTGGCCCCGGTGCCCGAGCCGCAGAGCTATGCGCTGATGCTGGCCGGCCTGTGCGCCGTGGGCTTCATGGCCAAGCGCCGCGGCCAGCGTTGATCAGGCCTGCGGGCGCAGCAGCTGCCAGGACTGCACCTGGCCCTGCCGCATCTGCACTTCCACGCTGACGCCGCCGGCATCCGTCCAGACATAGGTCTCGGCCTGCCCTTCGAGCTTGCGGCCCAGGCTGCGCGTCAGCGGGATCAGCTCCATCAGCTTCATGCCGGGCCTGAGCCTGGCATTCAGCATCACCGCGCTGTCCACATGACCCACCGGTGAGCTGTTGGCCATGCGCATCACCCGCATCAGCCGGGTGAACTGCATCAGCAGCCAGAACATCACCGCACTCAGCGCCAGGATCACGCCCTTCCAGCCATAGAGCAGGCCGCCCACGATCAGCGCTGCCAAGGCCAGCGCTCCGCCTATCCATTTGTTCATGGCGGGATGCTACTTGTTTGGGCCTATTGCCGCGCTGCCAACAGGCCCAAGTCATGCGCTTAGCGTATTCTCTGGCTCTTCCCGGAACGGTGGCAGAGATGAGCAGGGACGGCATCAAGAACAAGCTGGGGTGGGCGGGCCTGTTGCTGTGTGGCGCGATGGCGGCTCACGCGGGCGACGGCCCCGACTGCGCGCGCGCCCTGACGCTGGCCCTGCACGACCACGGCCTGCTCTATTCGGCCGAGACCTCGACCGGCATCGACAAGGACATCGCGGATGAGTTGGCGCGCCGCAGCGGCTGCCGCCTGCATGTCTCGCTGATGGCGCGCGCGCGCATCTGGCAGCTGATCGAATCGGGCGGTCTGGACTTCAGCCTCTCCGGCATCGGCAGCCCCGAGCGCGACAAGTTCGCCGCCTTCGCCTGGTATTTCAGCAACAAGTACTACCTGCTGGCGCGGCGCGATGCCCAGCTGCAGCGCATCGAGGACTTCGAGCGCAACCCGGCCCTCAAACTGGGCGTGATACGCGCCTTCCGCTACAGCGAAAGTGCCAACCGCCTGGTGGACCGGCTCGCCGAGCAGCAGCGCGTGATCCAGTCCTCCGGCCTCTCGGCCCTGTTCGCGGCGCTGGGCAGTGGCCAGATCCAGGCCATGATCATCGAGCCCTTCGATTACCCGACGCTGGATTCGGCGCGCATCCGCGAGTTCAGCCAGATCCTCGAGTTCGGCGACAAGCCGATCCCGCACGGCCTCATCATGTCGCGCGCCAGCCTCAGCGAGAGCGAGCAGGGCAAGTGGCGGGCCCTGGTGGAGAGCATGTTGCGCGACGGCACGGTGCAGCGCATCTTCGAAAAATACTTCAAGCCCGACCTGGCACGCGCCATGGTCAGCTTCTGATCCCGCTCATGGCCTCCGGATCGCCAAGCTTCCCGACCTGGTTGAGCGGCCGCGCCTTGCCGCTGCTGGTGATGGCCGCCGGGCTGGCCCTGAGCCTGGGCCTGTGGCAGCGCGAGCATGCCGAGGCGCAGGCAAGGCTGCGGCTCGGCTTCGATGCCAGCCTGCGCGAGGCCAGTCTGCGCGTGGAGCAGCGCATGGCCGCGCACGAGTTGCTGCTGCAGGGCGTGCAGGGCTTTCTGCATGCCCATGGCCTGCAGGATCCGCAAGGCCTGCGCCTCTACGTCGACTCGCTGCCGCTGGGCGCCGATTTCGCCGGCCTGCAGGGCCTGGGCCTGGCCGAATGGCGCGCGGCGCCGGGCCGGGCGCCGATGATCCAGCTGGAGCCAGGCGTGCGCCGCAATCTGGCGGCCTTGGGCGTCGATCTGATGGTCGATCCCCTGATACGGCCGGCGCTGGAGCTGGCGCGCGATTCCGGCCGCATGGCCCTCAGCGATCGCTTTGACCTGCAAGGCATCAAGCTGGGCAAGCAGATCGGCTTCCTGGCCCTGCTGCCGGTCTATGCGCCCAAGCTCGCGCCCCAGAGCGTGGAGGAGCGCCGTGCCGCGCTGCGCGCCTGGGTGGTCGCACCGGTCGCCATGCCCGAGCTGATGGCCAGCCTGTATGGCGAGCTGGCGCCCGGCCTGCGGCTGGAGCTGTTCAGCGGCACCGAGCCGCGCGCCGCGCAGCGCCTGTTCGCCTCCGAGCGCCGGCCCGAGGGCGGGGCACTGATGCAGGGTCAGGAATACCTGGTGCTGGGCGGCCAGACCTGGACCCTGCTGCTGCAGGCGGACGGCGCGTTTGCACCCGCCCAGGGGTTGCAGGATGCGCGCCAGGTGCTGGCGGCGGGCGTGCTGGCCTCGCTGCTGCTGAGCCTGCTGAGCTGGGCCCTGGGCAGTTCGCGCGAGCGTGCCCATGTGCTGGCGCAAGACATGACGGCGGCCTTGCGCCGCAGCGAGCAGCGCTGGGCCTTTGCGCTGGAGGGCGCCGGCGATGGCATCTGGGATTGGGAGATACCCAGCCAGAAGCTCAGCACCTCGCCGCGCTGGAAGTCCATCATGAATCTGCCGGACGCCTCCGCCGAGCCCAATATGAGCCAGGTGCTGGCCAGCATCCATGGCGACGACCGCATGCGCGTGCAGGCCGAGTTCCAGCATTGCCTGGACGGGCTGGTGCCGGCGGTGGCGCTGGAGTACCGCATCGCCGATGGCCAGGGCGGCTGGCGCTGGGTGCTGGTGCGCGGCACCGTGGTGGAGCGCGATGCCCAGCAGCGCCCGCTGCGCATGCTGGGCACGCTCTCCGACATCCAGGCGCGGCGCGAATCCGAGGAGCGCGTGCGCTTCATGGCCAGCCACGATCCGCTCACCGAGCTGGCCAACCGTGCGCATTTCCAGGAGCGCATGAACTACAGCCTGGCGAACGCGCGCCGCTACCACGAGACCCTGGGCCTGATCCTGCTGGACCTGGACCGCTTCAAGCCCATCAACGACCAGTTCGGCCATGCGGTGGGCGACCAGCTGCTGCAGACCGTGGCCAAGCGCCTGAAGAACGCGGTGCGCGAGACCGATACCGTGGGCCGCATCGGCGGCGACGAATTCGTGGTGCTGCTCACCGGCCCGGTGACGCGCGACTCCGCCCAGGTGGTGGCCGACAAGATCTTCAACCAGCTCGCCATGCCGATGGAGATCGCCGGCGTACACCTGGAGCTGACCTGCTCGCTGGGCCTGGCCATCTATCCCGAGGACGGGCAGGACGAGCTCAGCCTCACCAAGGCGGCCGACGACGCCATGTACCGCAACAAGCGCGCCGGCCGTGCCTGGATGGGCAACGGCGAACTCAGAGGCCCCTGATGATGGCGATGGCCTCCTCGATGCGCTCCACCGCATGCACGGTGAGCCCCTCGATGGCCTTCTTGGGCGCATTGGCCTTGGGCACCACGGCGACGCTGAAGCCCAGCTTGGCGGCCTCCTTCAGGCGCTCCTGACCGCGCGGCGCCGGCCGCACCTCGCCCGCCAGGCCCACCTCGCCGAAGGCGATGAAGCCCTTGGGCAGGGGCTTGCCGCGCAGGCTGCTCTGGATCGCCAGCATCACTGCCAGGTCGGCCGCGGGCTCGCTGATGCGCACCCCGCCCACCGCGTTGACGAACACGTCCTGGTCGTTGGTCATCACGCCGGCATGGCGGTGCAGCACCGCCAGCAGCATCGCCAGGCGGTCGCGCTCCAGGCCCACCGAGAGGCGCCGCGGGCTCGGGCCGCCGCCGTCCACCAGGGCCTGCAGCTCCACCAGCAGCGGGCGCGTGCCCTCCAGCGTCACCAGCACGCAGCTGCCCGGCACCGGCTCGCCGTGGGTGGAGAGAAAGATCGCGCTCGGGTTGGTCACGCCCTTGAGCCCCTTGTCGGTCATCGCGAACACGCCGATCTCGTTGACCGCGCCGAAGCGGTTCTTGATCGCACGCACCAGCCGGAAGCTGCTGTGCGTGTCGCCCTCGAAATACAGCACGGTGTCGACGATGTGCTCCAGCACGCGCGGGCCTGCCAGCGCACCCTCCTTGGTCACATGGCCCACCAGCACCATGGCACAACCTTGACCATTCGCGCCGGCCTTGGCGGTGCGCGTCAGCTGGGCCGCGCATTCGCGCACCTGGGCCACCGAGCCCGGCGCCGAGCTGAGCTGCTCGGAATACATGGTCTGGATCGAGTCGATCACCACGAAGCCCGGCTGCTCGACCTCGATGGTGGCGAGGATCTTCTCCAGGCTGATCTCGGCCAGCACGCGCACCTGGGTGCCGGCCAGGCCGAGGCGGCGCGCGCGCATCGCCACCTGTGCGCCCGACTCCTCGCCGGTGACATACAAGACCTTCAGCTGCTGCGACAAGGCGTCCACCGCCTGCAGCAGCAGGGTGGATTTGCCGATGCCCGGATCGCCGCCGATCAGCACCACACCGCCGGCCACGATGCCGCCGCCCAGCACGCGGTCCAGCTCGTCCTGGCCGGTGGGGGTGCGCTCGAAGTCGCTCGCCTCGATCTCGCTCAGCGTCGCCACCGGCTGGCTCTTGGCCAGCGACTGGTAGCGGTTTTTCCCGCCGCCGCTGGGCTCGGCCACCGACTCGACCAGGGTGTTCCACTCACCGCAATGCGGGCACTTGCCCAGCCACTTCGCATTCGTGCCGCCGCATTCGCTGCAGGTGTAAATCGATTTCTCTTTCGCCATGGGCGCGATTGTGGCCCGGCCAGCGCCGGACTCAGCCCGGATGCTGGCGCAGATAGCTCAGGGTGAAGGCATGGTCCTGCGCCAGCGCGCGCTTCAACTGCTCGGCCAGCAGACGCTCCACGCGCCCACCCAGCAGGGGCAGGGCGGAGCGTAGCTGCCAGTTCAGCTGCATGCGGCAGCTGCCGCCGGCGAGTTCGCTGATCTGGCCATGGCCCTGCGCATGCACGGGCAGGCCCAGGGGTGCGATTTCCAGCTCGGCCTCCACCTGCGCCGGCCCGAGCCGACGCCAGCGGCTGCGCTGCCGCAAGTTCAGGGTGCTGCCGACCAGGCGGCGTGCCCAGGCGGGCATGCGTGCCGGGTCCAGCGGCAGCACGCGCTCCAGCTCCAGCGCGATGAGCGTGGCGGAGCACTCGAAATGCAGCAGGCGCAGAGCACCCGCGCCCAGCGCCGCGTATTTCTGCTGCACATAGTCGGGCCGCCCGAACACCGCCCACAGCCTGTCCATGCCGGCCGGGAAGTCCTGCGTCAGGCTCAGCTGCATGGCGTTCTCAAGCGGCCGGCGCGCGCACGCGCTGCCGCTGCGCCGCGCCGCTGCACAGCCACAGCCCGGCAAAGCACAGCGCCGCGTTCAGCAGCAGCAGTTCCAGCCCGATTTCATAGCTACCGAACCAGCGGCGCTGCTGGCTGTCGATCAGCCAGCACAGCGCCGGGGCGGCCAGACAGACGAGCGGCACGGCCGGCCCGTGCAGGCTGCGGCGCGTCAGCATGCCGAAGGCGAACAGGCCCAGCAGCGGCCCGTAGGTGTAGCCGGCCAGCTTGAGGATCAGGCCGATCATGCTGGCGCTGTCGATGGCGCGAAAGCCCAGCACCAGGGCCAGGAACAGCGCGGCAAAACCCAGGTGCACGCGGTGCCGAACCTGGCGGCGCCGGGCTTCGTCCCAGTCGCTGCGCTGCTGCAGGCCCAGCAGGTCGATGCAGGTGCTGGAGGTCAGCGCGGTGATGGCGCCATCGGCGCTCGGAAACAGGGCCGAGATCAGGGCCAGCACGAACACCAGCTGCACCCAGGCCGGCAGATGCCCCAGCACCACGGCGGCGAAGAGCGCGTCGCCGCGCGCCGTCATGCCGGCCTGGGTGGCATACAGCTGCAGCAGACCGCCCAGGAACAGGAACAGCGCCACCACGCCCAGCATGATGAGGGCCAGCACGACGACGTTCTTCTGCGCGTCCGCCAGCCGGCGCACCGAGATGTTCTTCTGCATCATTTCCTGGTCCATGCCGGTCATCGCGATGGCGATGGCGGCGCCGGCCAGCAGCTGCTTGGCCGCAAAGAAGCGGCTCGCGGGCTCGGTGTGGAAGACCCGGGCCAGGCCCTCGGCCTGCAGGCTCTGCCAGGCCTGCCAGGCGCTCAGGTCCAGCGCCTGCAGCAGAAAGCCCGTGCAGATCACCAGCCCCGCAAGCATGCCGATGGTCTGCAGGGTGTCGGTCCAGACGATGGTGCGCACCCCGCCCTCGTAGGTGTAGAGCAGGATCATCAGCAGGATCACCAGGGCGCTGAACCAGAACGGCAGGCCGAGCGCCGCCAGCACGGTGTCCTGCAGCACGCGCACCACCAGGTACAGGCGTGCGGTGGCGCCCAGGGTGCGCGAGACGATGAAGATGCCGGCCCCGGTGCGATGCGCGCTGACGCCGAAGCGCTGGCCCAGATAGCGGTAGATCGAGCTGAGCTCGAGCCGGTAATACAGCGGCAGCAGCACATAGGCGATCACCAGATAGCCGGCGAACTGGCCCAGCGCGATCTGGAAATAGCTGAAGGCGGTGCTGCCCACGGCGCCCGGCACGCTGATGAAGGTCACGCCCGAGAGCGAGGTGCCGATCATGCCGAAGGCCACCAGCATCCAGTGGCTGTTGCGGTTGCCGATGAAGAAGCTCTGGTTGTCGGCGGCGCGCGAGCGCCACCAGGCCACCGCCAGCAGCAGCGCGAAATAGCCGAGGATGAAGGCAAGCAGCGGGGCGGGACGCATGGGGGCCGATTATGAGAATGCGGCGCGCTTGTGCCCATTCCTGACGCGCCGGAGCCCATAACCGGGCGCTGCGCGCCCGCAGCGAATGCCTGACTACGGGCAAACCCGGGGCCGACGTGCTAAAACCTGCCTTCGCGTTTTCGTTGTTCGAGCAGGAGTTGCGCATCATGGAGTTTTCCGTCTGGCTGGCGTTTTTCGCCGCATCGTGGGCGATCAGCCTGTCCCCCGGCGCCGGCGCCATCGCTGCCATGAGCTCCGGGCTCAACCATGGTTTCAAGCGCGGCTACTTCACCACCTTCGGCCTAGTGCTGGGCATCACCACCCAGATCATCTTCGTGGGCGCCGGCCTGGGCGCCCTGATCGCGGCCTCCAGCCTGGGCTTTGCCATCGTCAAATGGCTGGGCGTGGCCTATCTGGTCTATCTGGGCGTGCAGCAATGGCGCGCGCCGGCCAAGCCCATGGTGGCCGAGAGCGACGCTTCCGGCATGGTGACGCGCCGCCAGCTGGTGCTGCGCGGCTGGGCCATCAATGCGGTGAACCCCAAGGGCACGGTGTTCCTGCTGGCCGTGGTGCCGCAGTTCCTGGACCTGCATGCCAGCCTGGCCCACCAATATCTGGTGATCGGCGCCACCCTGTGCTTCACCGACCTGGTGGTGATGGCCGGCTACACCGTGCTGGCCGCCCGCGTGCTGTCGGCGCTGCGCTCCGAGCGGCATCTGAAGGCGCTGAACCGGACCTTCGGTTCGCTCTTCATCGCCGCCGGTGCGCTGCTGGCCACTTTCAAACGCGCAGCCTGACCTTTCTCCCGTTCTTCAGGGCCGCCCGGCATCGTCCGGGCGGCTTTTGTTTTCCTGGCGCACACGATGTCCAAAATCTCCGACCGCTGGCTGTTCTGGGGCCCCACGCTGATCTGGGCCAGCACCTGGCATGTGATCCTCTACCAGCTCGACAGTGGCGTGCCGGTGCTCAACTCGGTGGCCTGGCGCTTTGCCATCGCCGCCCTGCTGCTGGCCGGGCTGGCGCTGGCGCGCGGCGAGGCGCTGCTGCGCATGCCGCTCTCGGCCCATGCGCTGATGCTGGCCACCGGCATCGTGCAGTACAGCGGCAACTATGTCTCGGTCTACGAGGCCGAGCGCCATATCCCCACCGGCCTGGTGGCGGTGCTGTTCTGCCTGATGGTGTTTGGCAATGCGCTCTCGGGCCGGCTGTTCTTCGGCCAGGCGGTGACGCGCCGCTTCCTGCTCGCCGCCAGCGGCGGCGTGGCCGGCGTGGTGCTGATCTTCTGGCCCGAAATCGCCGCCACCGGTGCGCGCCCGACGGCGGCCCTGGGGCTGGGTCTGGGCCTGCTGGCCGTGCTGGCCGCCTGCACCGGCAATGTGTTGACGCTCACGCTCACGCGCCGCGGCCTCGCGCTGGTGCCGGTGCTGGCCTGGAGCATGGGCTATGGCGCCCTGTTCCTGCTGCTGGCCTCGCTGGCCACCGGGCAGGGCCTGCACTTCGTCTGGCAGCCCGCCTACTTGCTCAGCCTGGCGTACCTGGCGGTGGCGGGCTCGGTGACGGCCTTTGTGCTGTATTTCAAGCTGGCGCAGCGCCAGGGGCCGGCGCGGGCCGCCCTCACCGGGGTGGTGATTCCCGTGATCGCCCTGGTGATTTCCGCCGCGCTGGAGGGCTGGGTGCCCAGCATGCTGTCGATGGCTGGCATGGCGCTGTGCCTGGGCAGCATCTATGTGGCGACGCGGCCGGCCTAGCGGCTTTCGGGACGCGTCTGCCCGCTTTCGTCGCATGGCGCTACCGCGCGGCGCGCGGCCTGCCTAGCATGGTGGCCTTCATTGGCTTTGCGAACCTATGCCCATGCTTGCGCGTCTCCTGTCAGTTTTCTTTTTGATACTTGCGCTGCCGATGGCGCCGGCCGTGGCGGCCGATCCGCTGCTCGTCGAGCGCATCGACCTGGGCGACAACGGCCCCGATACACAGGCGTACAACCTGCAGGAGAGCGGGGCGCTGCGCGTGTTCGCGCGCTCGGCGGCCGGCTTCAAGCGCTCGCAGATCTTCTGGCAGCGCCGCGGCGCGGATGGCAGCTGGCAGGCGCCCGAGCCCCTGCCGTTTGCCGACCCGCGCTGGCGCGATTCCGACCCCCATCTGGCGGGCGACGGCAAGACCCTGAGCTTCATCTCCGATCGCCCCGGCGCGGGCGAGCAGGCGCGCGGCCAGCTCGATCTGTTCGAGGCCCAGCTGCTGGACGCCGCCGCCGGGCGTTGGAGCGCGCCGCGCCGCCTGCCCGAGCCGCTGCAGAGCCCTGGCTACGAGCTTGGCCCCGAGCGCCATGGCGAGCGCCTGTACTTCGCCTCCTACCGCGCCGGTGGGCCGGGCAAGTTGTCGATCTACCAGGCCGACCAGGAGACCGAGCCGCCGCAGGCCCTGCCCGCCCCCATCAACGAGGGCGAGGCCAACAGCGACTTCACGCTCAGCCCGGACGGCCGCCATGCGCTGTGGTGGAGCAGCCGCGCCGGCGCCGAGGGTGGCGGCGACCTCTACCTGGCCGAGCGGGTGGGCGAGCAGTTCGGCCCGGCGCTGCGTCTGCCCGCGCCCATCAACGGCCCGGGCTTCGAGTTCACGCCCTCGGTGAGCGCGGACGGCCGCTGGCTGCTGTTCGCCTCCACCCGCGCAGCGCCCGGTTCGGCCCCCGGGCTGGCGCATATGTACCGCGTCAGCTGGCCGGCGCTGCTGCAGGCCCTGGGCCCGCAGGCGCAGGCCTACAGCCGGGCCAGCCTGGCGGCGCGGGTGAGCGCGCTCTGGCAGGCCCTGGGCCATCAGGCGGGGCAACCCGCCGACGTGGCGCGCATGGCGGCGCTGCTGCATCCGCAGGCGCGCATCTGGGGCCAGCAGCTGAATGCCGGCGCCAGCCGGCTGGACCTGCGCAGCTGGTCGGCCGAGGCCTTTCTGGCCGCCCTGCGCGAGTCCGCGCCGCGCGCCCTGCATGAGTGCGAGATCCACCGCGAGCTGCGCCGCTACGCCGGCCAGGCCGAGGTCTACAGCGTGGTCGAATCGCGCCGCGACCCCGGGCGTGCCGAGGCGGACTATGTGGGCGTCAACAGCAGCCAATGGCAGCTGGGCCCGCAGGGCTGGCAGCTGCTCTCGCTGCACTACGCGCTGGAGCTGCCGGGCGAGGCATTGCCCGCCCACGCGGGGCGCAGCGGGCAGTGCCTGGGCTAGCGCCCGCCTTTGCTTACGGCTTCATCAGCACCAGCCCGCGCCGCTGCAGCAGCGGCTGCAGCTGGGGGCCATGGCCGGTGAGCTTGCTGAACAGCGTCATCGCGTCCTCGCTGCCGCCGCGCGAGAGCAGGGCGGCGCGGAAGGCATCGCCGTTCTCGCGCTTGAGGCCGCCGTGGGCCTTGAACCATTCCACCGTGTTGGCGTCCAGCACCTCGCTCCACAGATAGGCGTAGTAGCCCGCCGCATAGCCGCCCATGATGTGGCTGAAGTAGGGCGTGCGGTAGCGCGGCGGCACCGGCGCGAAGTCCACGCCCTCGTTCTTCAGCACCTGGGCCTCGAAGGCCATCACATCCCGAGCGGCCGGCACCTCGGCCGGCTTGAGCTGGTGCCAGCGCTGGTCCAGGATGGTGGCGCTGAGGTACTCGGTGGTGGCGAAACCCTGGTTGAAGGCCTTCGCGGCCACCACCTTGTCCAAGAGCGCGCGCGGCATCGGCTCGCCGCTCTGGTGGTGGCGCGCGTAATGGGCCAGCACGCTGGGCCAGTCGGCCCACATTTCGTTCACCTGCGAGGGGTACTCGACGAAGTCGCGCGGCACCGCGGTGCCGGCGAAGCTGGGGTAGCGCACGTTCGAGAACATGCCGTGCAGCGCGTGGCCGAACTCGTGGAACAGGGTGTTGACCTCGTCCCAGCTCAGGAGCGTGGGCTGGCCCGCGGCCGGCGGCGGCACGTTCAGGTGGTTGGCGATCACCGGCAGCGTGCCCAGCAGCTGGCTTTGCGGCACATAGGCATTCGCCCAGGCGCCGCCGCGCTTGGAGGGGCGCGCATACATATCGGCCACGAAGATGGCCAGCTGCGAGCCGTCGGCGTTGAAGACGTCGTAGACCGTCACGCTGGGGTGGTAGACCGGCAGGTCGTGGCGCTGCTTGAACCTGAGGCCGTAGAGCTGACCGGCGGCGTAGAACACGCCGTTCTCCAGCACGTTCTTCAGCTCCAGATAGGGCTTGAGCTGGGCCTCGTCGAAACCGTATTTGGCGGCGCGCAGCTTCTCGGCATAGAAGGCCCAGTCCCAGGCGGCGAGCTTGAACGAGGGCTCGTGCCGGGCGGCCTGCTCGGCATCGATGAGGGCCTGCAGCTCGGCGGCCTCGCGTTGGGCCGCGGCCACGGCGGCCGGCGCCAGCTGTCGCAGCAGGCCGTTCACGGTGGCGGCCGACTTGGCGGTTTCCTCCTCCAGCACATAGTCCGCATGGGTGGCATAACCCAGCAGCTGCGCGCGCTCGGCACGCAGTGCGGCGGTGCGCGCCACGCTGGCGGTGCTGTCCTGCGCATTGCCGCGGCTGCCGCGCGTGACCGAGGCCTGGTAGAGCCGTTCGCGCAGCGCGCGGTTCTCCAGCTGGGCCAGCGCCGGCTGGCCGGTGGTGTTGAGCAGGGCGATCAGGTACTTGCCCTCGCCGAGCCCGCGCGCCTTGGCGGCGGCCGCGGCATCGGCCACCTGCGCAGGGCTGAGGCCCGCCAGCTCGGCGGCCCGGTCCACCACCACGGCCGCGTCGTTCACCTCGGCCAGCACCTGCTGGTTGAAGCGCGCCGCCAGCGTGGCCAGCTCGGCATTGATGGCCTTGATGCGGGCCTTCTGCGCCTCATCGAGGCGCGCGCCGGCACGCACGAAGTTGCGCTGGTAACGCTCCACCAGGCGCAGGCTCTCGGCGTCCAGCCCGAGCTTGTCGCGCTGGTCGTAGAGGGCCTGGATGCGGGTGAACAGCTGCGGATTGAGCGAGACCGCATCGCGATGCGCCGCCAGCTTGGCAGCGTACTCGGCCTGCAGCTTCAGGCGCGCGGGGTTGCTGTCGGCGCCCAGCAGGCTGAACAGCACGGTGGCGCTGCGCGCCAGGGTGCGGCCGCTCTTTTCCAGCGCCACGATGGTGTTCTCAAAGCTCGGCGCGGCCGGGTTGGTGGCGATCGCAGCCACCTCGGCCAGCTGCTCGGCCATGCCCTGGTCCAGCGCGGGGGCGAAATCGCTGTCGCGGATCTGGTCGAAGGGCGGGTATTGCAGCGGCAGCTTGCTGGGGCTCAGCAGCGGGTTGGCGGTTGCGCCTGCGCCTGCGCCCGCGAAGGCCAGGGCCGCCGCGGCCACGACGATGGATTTGCGCAGCACCTTGCTCATGACTTGTTGCTCGCCAGCAGCGCTTCCAGTTGGTCCATCGCGCGGTTCATGCGGCGCACCAGGGCGCGGTAGGGCTCGGGCGAGGCCAGGTCCAGGCCGGCGGCGCGGGTGAGCGGGTAGGGGTCGGCCGAGTTGCCGGCCTTCAGCATCGTGAAGTAGCGCTCGCGCAGCGCGGTATCGCCCTTGGCCAACCCTTCGGCGAAGAAGGCGGCGGCGCTCACGCAGGTGGCGTACTGGTAGACGTAGAAGTCGCGGTAGAAATGCGGGATGTAGGCCCACTCGACGCCGAACAGATCGTCGATCTTCACCACGCCCTGCTCGTGGCCGTGGTAGCGCTTCAGCAGGTTCAGGTAGATCTTGCTGAGGCCCTCGCCGGTGATGGGTTCGCCCTTCTCGGCGGCCTCGTGCGCGGCCAGTTCGAACTCGGCGAACATGGCCTGGCGGAAGAAGGTGGTGCGCAGATTGTCGAGCTGCTGGCTGAGCGCGAAGATCTTCTCGTCGCGCGTCTTGGCATGCGCCACCATGTAGTCGGCCAGCAGCAGCTCGTTGGCGGTGGAGGGGATTTCGGCGATGAAGGTGGCGTAGCCCGAGTTCTCGTAGGGCTGCGAGTTCGAGTACACCGTGTGCATCGCATGGCCCCATTCATGCGCCAGCGTGGAGACGCTGTTGTAGTCCTGGTTGAAGCTCATCAAGAGATAGGGGTGCACGTCGTAGGCCGAGCCGTTCATGTAGGCGCCCGAGCGCTTGCCGCGCTGCGGCAGCGAGTGCATCCAGTGCTGCTTGAAGGCCGCGCCCAACTGGCCCACATAGTCCGCGCCCAGCGGTTGCAGGGCGGCCAGCGTGAGCGCCTCGGCCTCGGCCTGGCTGTAGCTGCCCGAGGGCTTGGCCAGGGGCACGTACATGTCCTGGTAGCCGGCCTGCTTGAGCTTCAGCACCTTGCTGCGCAGCTTCAGGTAGCGGTGCAGGGTGGGCAGGCCGGCATTCGCCTCCTGCACCAGGCTGCGGTAGACCGCCTCGGGGATGTCGTACTCGCCCTGGGCCATGGCCACGCTGCTCGGATACTTGCGGGCGCGTGCCGTGAACACCGTGCCCTTCAGATTGGCCGCATAGGTGGCGCCGATGGTGCGCTCGTAGGCCTTGTAGACCGGCCAGAAGGCTTCGAACACCTGCTTGCGGATCTTCGGGTCGGCGTCGCTGCGGTAGGCCACATAGGTTTCCTGGTCCAGCACCACGGTCTTGCCGCGGATCGTGATCTTGGGCCAGGGCAGGTCGGCGTTGGTGAGCAGGCCGTAGATCTGGCCGGGCTGCTGCATGGCCTCGGCGGCGCTGGCCAGCAGCGCCTCCTCCTTGGGGCTCAAGGTGTGCTCGGCCATGCGCAACATGGTTGTGAGGTTCTGGCGATGCTTGGCCAGGCCGGGTTCGGCGGCGATGAAACCCTCCACCTTGGCGCGGCCGATCGCTGCCACCTCGGCATTGACGAAGGAGGTCGCCTCGCCGAACTGGTTGTCCAGCGAATCCGCCAGCTGGCGGCGTGCCTGGTTCTCGGTGATCTGGGTGTTCTCGTCGGCCTTCATGCTGGCATAGGACGAGAGTCGGTTGATGCGCCGGCGCAGCGCCGAGATCTGGTCCAGGCCGGCCAGCATGGCCTGGGCGCTGGCGCCCAGCGTGCCTTCCAGCGCCTTTAGCTTGGGCAGCTCGGCGGCCAGCGCCTGGCGCTCGGCCTCCCAGGCGGCATCGCTGGGGTAGAGCTGGCTCAGGTCCCAAAGCTGATTGCTCTGCTTGCTGGCGGTGGCGGGGCTGGCCGCGGTGGCGGCGGCAGCGGCAGTGATTGGCAGGGACGCGCCCAGGGTAAGGGCGGCCGCCAGGGCGATGGTGGAGAGGCGCATGGGGATGAAGGGCTCCGGTAGGGGCAACGGGAATTCCTGGACGCGCAAGACTACCCGCGCGTGCGCCCTCTGCTGAAAGTTGGCGGGGTGCTTACGCGTATTCACCTAGATGCGGGTGCGGCTGGGCACTTGGCGGCGATGCTGCGGCGTGGGCCTCTTGCTAGGGCTGCTCGGGGTCGCGGCCCAGGCCGGCAGGCAAACGATTAGGTTCGCGGAGAATCTGTTAATTGCTCCGTGGCAGAAGCGCAGATCGGGAAAAGGGAGGCCGAGCGGTCATGCTCTGGGGATCTGTATCTCGGCCCTCCGTGCGCGCGTGCACCCGCGCGCGGCGCTAATTGCGGAGTGATTCGCTTCTCAGAAGAATTTCGTTATGAATTTCAGATGCAATCTGGTCGTACAAATATTCTTGTTCGATCTCGGTCATTCCTAGTAATGGCTTAGATGGGTCATTTGCCGCCTGAAAACTTCGAAGAACGTTATCTCTTAGGAAACCGCAAGGCTTGACAATTACAGGCAGCACTCTAAGACCCTTGGCTTCTGCCTTTAGCAACAAGGGGGGGAGTTCGTTATTAATAATAAAGTCAGATGCAAGGAAGTCGGCGCTAATCAGCAACACCGCTATCGCCGAGTTTTGGAGATTTTCATCTATCTCTGCTTGCCATTTGTCACCGGTGCGTATTTTCTTGTCAGACCAAGGATCCAAGAGCTTCTTTCGCTCCAGTGGCTTTAGGTGTACGAGTAATCGGTCCAGATATTTTGAATCAAAATGGCTATAAGAAATAAATACTCGTAGTCCTGCAGGGCCTGCTTCTTTGGTGTTTGTTAGAGTCTTTGCGGCCTTCTCAATTGCGGCATCTAGTGAATCCTGTGGTTGCTCGACAAGTCTTAATTCGGCCGATTCGCGGTTTGGTTCTTTTGGTCTGGTGCCGAAAATGTAGTTTGCGACATCAAGCCGAGTTACCCCTTGAGTGTGGAGGTAGTAAACGGCGTGAGAGTCCTTTTCCCCAAAAATTGCGAGCAAGCAACTAGCTCCATCGACAATGCCGTCTGAAGCCCCAATAGATTGGACGTGCATTATGGCTCGCTGGACAACGCGCTGAAATCCTAAGGTCGGCTGAGTATCAACTTCTCCAGTTCCATCACGAACCGGAATGTTTTGTTCAAGAAAATTGCCGACATCTCGTGCAAGCTCTTCAATATTTGCATTCAGGGCAATGAAGACCGGTCTGGCCGTCTCGTCAGAAATCAAGGAGAGGAGTAAATGCTCTACGCCGATAATTTCGTGCCGCTTGGTTCTGGCATCCACAAACGCCTTGTGCAGAGTTGTTTCAAGACTTTGAGAAATCATTGCCATGTCTGTATATTATGCTTGTGAGTTAATACTGGCGGGCGATAGTATTTGATGAAAATGAATGCGCTGACTCAGTGCGAAATACTGTGGATCTCGTCAAAACTTTTCGAAAACCCGGTACTTTGGTGATTCTGTGCGGATGTCTTGGTGCATGTACAAGTTGGCAGAGAAATCACTTCCCCCCTGTCTAAAGGATCGTCGTTCTCAGATATATACAGCGACGAATCCCCAAGACATTCGATACTTTGAACCAGTCCTTGCGCCAATTTGATGCTTCACGTATGCCGCCGCTTCTTCGCTGCCGCCGTTGCATGCCATGGGTTTCATGCAGCCGCGCCAAGATGCATCTCCTTCGGAATCGAGCGCACGTGAGTCACGCGCGCTAGCTTGCGTTACAGCGCGTTGGAAATTGCGAGGACTGTTTGCTGCAGTGGGTCTGTCTGCTGTTGAGCGTGGCGCGCTGGCTCTAACGAACTCATGCATAACAGCTTCAACCAGCGCTAAGTGTGGTTACGCAACGGCTTCGTCAGGATGCTGACGAGGCGAAGGAGGGTGACGAGTGGAAACGGCAGATTGAGAGGGCCTGCGACAGCTTTCATCGCTCGATTCTGGCCGTGTACACCCGGCATTGGGCCTAGTGGCTTGCCCTGAGTGGGCGAATGTCGGCTTCGCGCGGCGTGCGCCGTTAGCGGCGGTGCTTCCGTCGTGCCGCCGGCCCAAGGCATAAGCTGTGGCGGCGTATTTGGCGACGGGCACATCAGTTTCGGCATCATGAAACCGCTGATCTGGATCCTGTTCGCCCTGCTGTCCCTGCTGTGGACCGGCGTTGCCTGGCTGCTGGCGCGCCCGAGCGACTGGTTGGTGCAGCTGGTGGCCGCGGCTGGCAAGGTGGCATGGGTGGACAGGGTGGCCGAGTCGCCACCGCTGCTGCTGCAGGCCGGCTGGCTGGACGCGGACCTCTGCCAATGGTTGCAGGACGCGCGCGTCGGCCTGCTGCAGAGCCTGGAGGCGCTGCTGCCCCTGCTGGGCTCGGCGCTCGACAGGCAGGCTCCCTTCATCTGGCTGATCTGGGGCGTGGGCATGCTCTTGCTACTGCTGCTGCTCGGCCGCGTGACCACCAGCCTGCCGCTATCCAGCGCGCCGCCGCCCGAGCACTGATCCCGCGTACTTCCTTGCTGCGTGCGCCAGCGTACCGACAGCGGCCGGCGCCGGGGCGCATGGTGCCGCTGATGATGGACGATCTCAACGGGGCCCGACATGCAATTCGTCGAACGGATCGACGGTAACTACCGGATCTATGCTGGCGCGCTGGAGTTGCGCGAGGGGCGCGGCTTCATTGCGGCAGTCGTGGTGCAGCAGCTGGTGGATGGCAGGCTGGGCGGCCCGCGCGAGATCTATCGGGATACCGGCCTGTCATGCAACTATCCCTGGGCCTCCTCGGATATGGCACTGGCCCGGGCGCTCGACTCGGGGGCGAGCGCTGTAAGGCTCGAACAGCATCGCCCCTGACTCTGCGAACTTCGACAGCCCTCAGACGTAGGCCTGCAGCGGTGGCGCCGCCACGGCCGCCATCGCGACGCGCCGGGCGGCCAGGGCTGCGCGCTGGCTGCCGATGCTGCTGCCGATGCTGCTGCCGCTGCCGCTCCGCTCGAGTTTCAGCACCTCCGCCTGCCAGGGCAGGGCGTTGACGATGTTGTTCAGGTGCAGCAGTGCCTGGTCCGGCGTCAGGTGCAGGCCGTCGGCGCTGACGAGGCGGGCATTCGAGCTGATGCGCATCGGGTCCGCCAGCGCCACCACTTCCCGGCCCATGCGCAGCCAGGTCCAGGCAATGCCCACGCGCTGATTCGCTGTGCCCAATGTGGCAGCCCAGAGCGTGATGCCCGACACGCACTTCTCGTTTCTGTCGCTGACGGAGGATTGCAAATGTTGCAGGTGCGAGCACCATGCCGCACGGGCGTCGCCTTCCAGCTTGAGTGCGCGCCACGAGTTAATATCAAACAGGCTTTCCGCTTTATTGCTCATCGAGTGGCCCCCTTCACGTATGTGTCACGGTGGCTGCAGTCTCGAGGCGCGAGCCGCGTCCCACAACCTAGCAACCCTGCCAAGTCGGCTTGGCACCAGATCTCTGCGCATGCGGCAACAGGACTACTTTGATGTGAGCCAGTCGGTGGACATTCAGGCGCTGGAAGCGAACCTGGTGGCCTTCGCGAATCACATGGATTTTGGTCTGGTGTCGGCCGTGCTGATGCATGGCGACCTGCAGTCTCCGGACGTGCGGGTGCGCTCGGTGAGCAATACGCCGCAGGCGTTTCTCGAGATTGCCAAGAGCATTGATCAGACGCGGGGAGACCCTGTGATGCAGCGCCTGATGACGATGAGCATCCCCTTCATCTACGACCAGCGCCTCTATGTCGAGAGCGGCACCGCCGATGTATGGGAGACCCAGGCGCCATACGGTTATTGCACGGGCATCGCCGTGGGGCTGCACCTCCGAAACAACCAGCACTTTCTGTTGGGCGTGGACAGACCCAAGCGGCTGCCACGCAACGAGACCCAGTTGACCCGCATGTTGGCCGATCTGCAGTTGCTTGCCGTGCATGCGCAGGACGCAGCGCAGCGTCTGCTGGGCCCTGCCGCCATCGACCCACCGGCGCAACCAAGCCTGACGCCGCGGGAGCTGGAATGCCTCAAATGGACCATGGAGGGCAAGAGTGCCTGGGCCGTGGGGCAGATCCTGGCCATCAGCTCCTCCTCGGTGAACTTCCACATCCAGAACGCGATGCGCAAGTTGGAGGTGAGCAGCAAGCACTCGGCGGTGCTGAAGTGCGTCAGCCTTGGCATCCTTTAGAACTTACCTGTAACAGGCGTCAGGCAGGCTTACAACCTAGTCACCTTGATAGGTTACGGAGAAGTGAACTCTGCGGGACAGTTCGTGCATCGCATGAATCAACCCTGAACGGAGCCCACCATGTCCCTCTTTGACCTGTTTCTTGAAGCCCTCGGTCTGCCCAAGCTCGGTGGCTGAATGCCGCTAGCCCGAACCCCTCACTCCTCGGGCACAAAGATCCACAGCAGCAGATAGGCCAGCACGCCGGTTCCGGCGCAGACGGCCATCAGCACAAAGCCGAGGCGCCAGATCCAGGATTCCAATCCGGTGAGGCGCCCGAGGCCGGCGCAGACGCCACCCAGCCAGCGGTCGCTGCGGCTGCGGCGAAACGAGTTCACGGCCGCGCCCGACACATAGCCGGGTGCGTCGCCGTTGCTGCCACTGTCGCTACCTTCACCCAGCACGCGTGCCTTGGCCTTGGCGTACTCGGCGTCGCTCAGCTGCCCGTTGCGGTGCAGCTCGGCCAGGCGTTCCAGCTCGTTGCTCATGGACATGATGGCGTTCCTCTCCTTCGTTTCAATGTTCAATGTGGCAGCTTGCCACGCCTGCACCTTAAGGCGCTGATGCCGTGCCGGCCATGCCGGCGCGACCAACTGCAGCGCCGCCCGCACAGGGGGTAGAAACCCGGGGTCAGGGCTTGCCTGACCATCCTATCTCGCGCGCCGTGGCCTCGCCCACCACCGTCTCGCCCAGGTCGCGCGGCATGCGCAGCTGGCCGGCGCCGACCGGGATGCGCCCGGCCATCAGTTCGGCCTGGGCCTGCGGCAGCAGCGGCTGGGCCGTGGCGTCGGCATAGCCCTCGGGCAAGCGGGGCTGGAGGGTCGCGGGGTCGTATTTGTCGCTGGCGCCAAAGGTGTGCAGCAGCTCATGGGCGATCACCACCAGATTGCTGCCGGCCTGGGCCGGGTTGGCAAACACATGGGCAATGCCCAGCCGACCCTGCTGCAGGCCCACCGAATGCGGCAGCTGCTCGGCGTCGCTGTGAAACAGCAGGTAGAGCTTCACATCGGGGATGGGCGAGCTGGGCGGCGTGTGGCGCCAGGCCCACCAGCGCAGCGCCAGGCTCCAGCGCATCGCGGCCAGCGCGCCGCCCTGCTGGGGCGCGTCCGGCGGCCGGCTCTGCGCCTGGCTGCCCAGGCTCACGCGCAGCGGTTGGGCCAGCGCCAGCCCATGGCGGGCCGCCTCCTCGTTGAGGCGCTGGGCCAGCGGCTGGAAGTCGGCGGCACGCAGCGCCTGCAGATACAGCTCGGTGGCCGCCGAGCCATCGGCGTTGATGGGATAGAGGGTGACGACCTGCGGGCTGGTCCAGGCGTGCATGCGCCAGCGTTGCCAGGCGGCGCTGGCCGCCACGGCCAGCAGCAGGGCCAGCAGGATGATGATGCGGATGGTCTTGAACATGCGGCGCCCTTGTGCTCAGTCGTCGGCAGGTTTCTTTTTCGAGCGCCCGGCCTTGATGCCGCTGCGCAGGCTCTTGCCCTGCAGGCGGCGCTGCTGCGAGCCCCAGGTGGGCTTGGTGGCGCGGCGCGCCTTGGGCGTGTGGGCCACGCTTTGCACCAGTTCGATCAGGCGTGCCACCGCCTCCTGGCGGTTCTGCTCCTGGCTGCGGCTGTCCTGGGCCTTGATGACGACCACGCCCTCGCCGGTGATGCGCTGATCGGAAAGCTTGAGCAGGCGCTCCTTGATCAGCGCCGGCAGGCTGGAATGGGCGATGTCGAAGCGCAGGTGGACGGCGCTGCTGACCTTGTTGACGTTCTGGCCGCCGGGGCCGCTGGCGCGGATGAAGCTGAAATCCAGCTCCCAATCGGCCGGCGTCCAGTCCAGCTTCATTCCAGGTGCTGCACCGTGACGGGCACGCGCCGGGTGATGGCGCACATCAGCTCATAGCCGATGGTGCCGGCGGCGCGGGCCACCTCGTCGATGGGCAGCAGCGAACCCTTGGGGCCCTGGCCCCACAGCGTCACCTCGCTGCCGAGGCCGGCATGGGGCAGCTCGGTGAGGTCCACCGCCAGCATGTCCATCGAGACGCGGCCGACGGTGCGGCTGCGCTGCCCCTCCACCAGCACCGGCGTGCCGCTGCCGGCGTGGCGCGGGTAGCCGTCGGCATAGCCGCAGGCCACCGTGCCGATGCGCATCGGCGCCTCGGCCACGAAGCTGCTGCCGTAGCCCACCGAGTCGCCGGGCTGCAACTGCTGGATGCCGATCACCTTGGCGCGCAGCGTCATGGCGGGCCGGAGGTCCCAATGGTTCGCGTCGTGCTCCGGGTAGTCGGGCACGCCGCCGTAGCTCATGATGCCGGCGCGCACCCAGTCGGCCCGCACCTCGGTGAGCTGGTTGTATCGCAGCGTTGCGGCACTGTTTGAAAGCGAGCGCTCACCTGGAAGGTCGGCGGTGGCGGCCTGGAAGGCGGCCACCTGGTGGGCGATGCCGTCCTTGCCGAAGCGCTGCGCGTCGGCATCGGAGAAATGCGTCATGAGCGAAATCTCGTCCACCTGGGGCAGGGCGTTGAGGCGGGTCCAGGCGGCGCGGAAGGCCTGTGGCGTGAAGCCCAGGCGGTTCATGCCGCTGTTCATCTTCAGGAAGACGCGGTGCGGCTCGTGCGTCTTGTGCATCGCCAGCCAGTCGATCTGCTGCTCGCAATGCACCGCGTGCCAGAGCTTGAGGCGCGAGCAGAGCTCCAGGTCGCGCGCCTCGAAGCAACCTTCCAGCAGCAGGATGGGGCCGCGCCAGTCGAGTTCGCGCAGGCGGCGCGCCTCGTCCAGGTCCAGGCAGGCAAAGCCGTCGGCGGCGCGCAGGCCCTCGAAGGCGGCCTCGATGCCATGGCCATAGGCATTCGCTTTGACGACCGCCCAGACCTGGGCGTCGGGGGCACAGGCGCGCGCGCGGGCCAGGTTGTGGGCGAGGGCGGAAACGTGGATCAGGGCTTCAATCGGGCGTGGCATGGGCGGGATTGTGGCATCGGCGGCGGCGTGCTTAACACACGCGCAATGGACGGTGACGTCATGCCCCCCAAAGGTGTGCATGCTATAAACCCGCCGCAGTGCTGCCCGCTTGTGACTGATGCCGGGGGCCGGCTACCGATCTCCGCAGTTCCAAGCTTGGGTACATGAAAAAAGGTTTCTACACCATCATGTCGGCGCAGTTTTTCAGCTCGCTGGCTGATAACGCGTTGTTGGTGGGCGCCATTGAGTTACTCAAGTCCTCCGGCGCGCCGGCCTGGCAGGTGCCGGCCCTGGCGCCGATGTTTGCGCTCTTCTATGTGATCCTGGCGCCCCTGGTGGGCGCTTTTGCCGATGCCGCGCCCAAGGGCAAGGTGATGTTCTATTCAAACAGCATCAAGGTGCTGGGCTGTTTGATGATGCTGTTCGGCGGCCACCCGCTGCTGGCCTATGCCATCGTGGGCCTGGGCGCGGCGGCGTACTCGCCCGCCAAGTACGGCATCCTCACCGAGCTGCTGCCGCCCTCGCAGCTGGTGAAGGCGAATGGCTGGATCGAGGGCCTGACGGTGGGCTCCATCATCATGGGCGTGCTGCTGGGCGGCCAGCTGGTGGGTCCGCGCCTCTCGCACCTGCTGCTGGGCTTCGATTTCCCCTTTGTGGACACCGGCGTGGACACCCCGCCCGAGGCGGCCATCGCCTCCATGATCGTGCTCTACATCATCGCGGCGCTGTTCAATCTGCGCATTCCGCGCACCGAGGCGCCGCTGCAGCCCATGAGCGCCAACGCGCTGGAGCTGGTGCGCGACTTCAGCCAGTGCAATGCCAAGCTGTGGAGCGACAAGCTGGGCCAGATCTCGCTGGCCTCCACCACCCTGGTGTGGGGCGTGTCGGGCAATATGCGCGTGATCGTGTTCCCCTGGGCCGCCGCGGCGCTGGGCTACAGCACCACGCAAGCGTCTTCGCTGGCGGGCGTGGTGGTGATCGGCACGGCGGTGAGCGCGGTGGTCGCCTCGCTGATGATGCGGCTGGACCGCGCCACCAACCTGATCCCGCTGGGCATCGTGATGGGCCTCCTGATGCTGGGCCTGAACTTCATCACCAATCTGTACCTGGCGATTCCCTTCCTGGTGCTGCTGGGCGCCACGGTGGGCTATCTGGTGGTGCCGATGAATGCGCTGCTGCAGCACCGCGGCCACAACCTGATGGGCGCGGGCCGCTCGATCGCGGTGCAGAACTTCAACGAGCAGGCCTGCATCCTGGGCCTGGGCGCCTTCTACACCGCGCTCACCAAGTTCGGCATGTCGGCCTTCGGCGCCATCACCATCTTCGGCCTGGTGGTGGCCGGCTGCATGTGGATGATCCGCCGCTGGCACCAGAGCAACTGCATCAAGCACCGCGACGAGGTCGAGCGCCTGCTGGCGATCGCGCGCACGGACCAGCATTGAAAGACGGGGGGGCAGGTCTTGCCCCCTGCGCCTGGTCTTACTTCTGCTTCAGCAACACCGCCTGGATGTGCTCGCTCCAGGCCCGTGCAATCTTGAAGCAGCCGCTGTGGTTGAGGTGGATCTCGTTGTGCCAGTCGCCGCTCACGCCGGTGGCGTCGGGGGCGGCCAGGGCCAGCGGCACGGTGGTGGAGTCGAACACATGCAGGCCCGGGAAGTTCTCCTTGTCGGCCGCCATGCTCTTGAGCAGCTGGGCCAGGTGCGAGACCATCAGCCGGCTCACCGCCAGCCAGTCGGCCGACGGGATGGCATAGGCCTTCAGCGTCGGGTAGAGCCAGGGCCCGGAGGCTTCGCCGCCGGCCGGGCGCGGCTTGGGCACCGCATAGCAATGCATGAAGACCGGGCGGCCGGCCGACGGGCCCTGGTCGCGCAGCGTCAGCAGATGCTTGACGTTGGTGCGCAGGTACTCGGCATAGGTGGCCCAGCCGGGTTCGGAGAAATAGCGCGCCACGCCCTGCGAGGGCGGGCCCCATTCGGTCTGGCGGCGCAGCAGGCGCAGGTGCAGGGCCACGTCTTGCCCATCCGGCGTGTGGGCGGGGGTCTGGGCCGCCTCGATCAGGTCGTTGCCGCCCACCGAGAGCAGGATGCCGCTCCAGGCCGGGCGGGTGGCGTCGGTGAGCAGCTGCACGAAGTCGGGCGCCGCCTCCAGGTCCACCATATGGGCGAGCGCGTCGCTCTGGCCGGCGCAGTTCACCGCCACGGTGGGCTCGGCAAACATCAGTTCCTGCAGCAGATTGGCATGCGCGTTCAGTTTCGCCGAGGCGTTGGAGAACCAGGAATCCCCTTGCGCCAGCAAGCGCCAGCGGTACGCGCCGAGATCGGGCGCGGCGGCGGACTTCAGATCCGCGGGGGTATGGCAGGCCAAATGGTCCAAGAGCAGCTCTCCCTAGGTCTTGCAAGACGTCAAGTGCGGCAGGTGAATGGGTCGTGCACGGCGCCCCGATTGGACTGCCTCGCCGCTCGGGAGCGCCATGCTATAAACCCTGGGCATTGTTGGCTGGCTCGCGCAGGATTAGCCAGTCCCTTTTGTGAGTTACCCGGCTGTTTTTTTGCGGGTTGTTGCGGCGAGCCAACCGGGCCGGCGCCCTGATGTGCGAGTTGCGCCGATGCCGTTTCTTGGATTGATCTTCAACGCCCTGGTCTGGGGGCTGTCGTGGTGGCCGTTCCGGCAGTTCCAGGCCGCCGGCATGCACCCGCTGTGGACCACGGTGCTGCTCTACACGCTCAGCTGGCTGGTGATCTGCATCGTCAACCGCGACGCCTGGCGCGAGTTCCTCGCCAGCCCGGCGCTGTGGGTCGTGATGCTGGCCGCGGGCGCCACCAACACCTTCTTCAACTGGGGCGTGGCCACCGGCGATGTGGTGCGGGTGGTGCTGCTGTTCTATCTGATGCCGCTGTGGGCGGTACTGCTGGCGCGCCTGATCCTGGGCGAGCACCTCACCCGTCTGGCGCTGCTGCGCATGGCCCTGGCGCTGGGCGGCGCGGCCACCATGCTGGCGCCGGCCGGGGGCGGCATGCCCTTGCCGGCCAGCCTGGCCGACTGGCTGGGCGTGGTGGGCGGCATGTGCTTCGCGCTCAACAACGTGATGCTGCGCCGCGAGGCCGCGCGCGGCGCCCATGCCCGCGCGCTGGCCATGTTCACCGGCGGCGTGCTGGTGGCGGGCGCCTCGGCCAGCCTGATGGTGAGCCAGGGCCTGGCGGCCTGGCCCAGCCTGCCCGGGCCGCTCTGGCTGCTGCCGCTGGCCGGCATGGCGGTGCTGTTCTTTCTCTCCAACCTCTCGCTGCAGTACGGCGCGGCGCGCCTGCCGGCCAATGTCACCGCCATCGTGATGCTGATCGAGGTGCCGGCGGCGGCCATCTCGGCGCTGCTCTGGGGCGGCGGCCAGCTGGACGCCAAGACCGCCATCGGCGGCCTGTGCATCGTGGGCGCGGCCCTGCTGTCAGCACTGGAAGGTCGCAAAAGCTAATATCGCCGCTCCCAACAGGAGCAACAGCTATGGCCCAAAGCGTCTACGACTTCAGCGCCCTTTCCATCACCGGCCAGCCGGCCGAGCTGGCCAGCCAGCGCGGCAAGGTGCTGCTGATCGTCAACACCGCCAGCGCCTGCGGCTTCACGCCCCAGTTCAAGGGCCTGGAGCAGCTCTGGAAGGACTACGCCGAGCAGGGCCTGGTGGTGGTGGGCTTCCCCAGCAACGAGTTCGGCGCCCAGGACCCCGGCAGCAACGACGAGATCGCCTCCTTCTGCGAGCTCAACTACGGCGTGAGCTTCCCGATGATGGCCAAGGTCGAGGTGAACGGTGCCAAGGCGCATCCGCTGTGGCAATGGCTCAAGGGCGAAAAGCCCGGCATCCTCGGCACCGAGGGCATCAAGTGGAACTTCACCAAGTTCCTGGTGGGCCGCGATGGCCAGGTGCTCAAGCGCTACGCGCCCAACGACGAACCCGAGAAGCTGCGCAAGGACATCGAGCGCGCGCTGGCGGCCAAGCTCAAGGCCTGAGGCTGCCGTCGCGCAGCCGCCGCCGCAGGCGCGACAGCGCCACCTCGGTGATGCCCAGATAGCTCGCCACTTGCTTCTGCGCCAGCCGCTGCGCCAATGCCGGCTCGTCGGCCAGGAAGCGCTGGTAGCGCGCGGTCGCGTCCAGCATCAGCAGCTGCTGCTCGCGCAGGGTCTGGCGCGCCAGACCGGCGGCCAGGCCCTGCAGGATCAGCTCCAGCGCCTGTGGCCAGGCGCGCTGCAGGGCTTGCAGCGCCGGCCCCGAGAGTTCCACCAATTCGCTGGGCTCCAGCGCCTCCACCATGCCGGCCGCCGGCGCCGCCGCGCCGGGTAGGCCCAGCCATTGCAGCTCCGGGTAGAAAGCGTGATTGCGCTCGCGCCCCTGCGCATCCAGAAACACGCTGCGCAGCAGCCCTCGCTCGACCCAGGCCAGGCCCTCGCCCGGCCAGCGCTGGCCGCGCGCCAGGCGCCGCCGCGGCAAGGCCTGCCATTGCGCCAGGCGTGCGGGCTCCTGTTGCAGCCAGTCGAGAAAGGCGGGCCCGCACACGGGGCAGGGTGTCGTCATGAACCTGGGTTAATGCAGTGGAGGGCGGGGCGTCCGAGCATCATGCCCCATGAACACCTCCCTCTTCTTCTTCCCGCGCGGCGGCTGGAACTGGCCGCACCTGAGTCTGCTGCTGGCGCTGCCGGCCTATGCCTGGCTCGCCGGCCGGCTCGGCTGGCAGGCCGATCTCATCCTCACCTTCGGCACGCTCGCCGGCCTGGCCTGGCTGATGCTGTGGGAGCGCCTGCGGCCGGCGCGGCCCGACTGGCAGGCCAGCGCCACCGAGCTGGCCCGCGATCTGGGCGCGCTGGGCGTCAACGCCCTGGTCGATGCCGCCGCCGGCCTGCTCATCGCCGGCGCGGCGCTGCACTGGCAGGCCGCCCGCGCGCAGCCGGGCCTGGCGCAAGACCTGACCCCGGTGCTGGCCCTGCCGCTGGCGGTGGCGCTGGGCGAGCTGGGGCCCTACTGGCTGCACCGCGCCGCGCACCGCCTGCCCTGGCTGTGGCGCTTCCACGCCCTGCACCATTGGCCGGCGGCGCTGAACGCCAGCAACAGCGTGCTGGTGCATCCCGTCAACCTGCTGTGGAACAAGTTCGCGCGGGTCGCGCCCTGGCTGCTGCTGGGCTTCAGCGCCGAGGCGATGCTGTGGGCGGCGCTCTTCATCCAGCTGCAGTCGCTGGCGGTGCACGCCAATCTGCGCGGCAGCCTGGGGCCCTTGAACTGGCTGATCGGCAGCGCCGAGCTGCACCGCTGGCACCACAGCGTGCAGGCCGCCGAGGCGCACAACTACGGCACCGCGCTGCCGCTGTGGGACCAGCTGTTCGGCAGCTTTGTGCATCGGCCGGGCGCGCGGCCGGCGCGGGTGGGCTGGCTGGCCGGCGCCGTGCGCCCGCGACGGGCGCCCTATCTGGGCTGCTGCTGAGCGCGCCGCAACGAAATCCGGGGCGCGCACCTGCCCTGTAAGCTCTGTCAGGTGGACGCCGGCGGGGCCGACGCCTAAGGTCTCTGGCACGGGCAGCCTGGCCCGGCAGGGAGGGCGATATGAGCAACAAGCAGCTGGTGGCGGGCATCCTGCCCTTGGGTGATGGCATGGCCACCGCCGAGCTACCTGAACAACTGCGCGCCACGGCACGCTCGGTGGGGTTGTGCCTGTCGGGCGGCGGCAGCCGCGCGCTCAGCTGCGCGATGGGCCAGCTGCGCGGCCTGCGCGCGCTGGGCAAGCTCGACCAGCTGTTCGCGATCTCCTCGGTGTCGGGCGGCACCTGGGCCAACAGCCTGTTCACCTACCTGCCCGAGCGCATCAGCGACGACGACTTCCTCGGCCGGCCGGTGCTGAACCCCGGCGCGCTGACCCTGCTGCTGGGCCCCAACCGGCTCGACCACCTGCCGCCCAACAACCTGGGCTGGGTGCCCACGCGGCTGGGCCTGTTCAGCGATCTCGACGCCATCCTGGAGCTGAAGGCGCGCTACGGCTATGCCAACGACGATCTCTGGCAGGGCCTGATCGGCGAGCGCATCCTCAAGCCCTATGGCCTGTGGCAGCCCGATGGCAGCGGCTTCGATCCGCGCTACTTCAGCTGGACCTCGGCCTATCTGCATGCCGGCAACGGCATCCTCGCGCGCAACCCGGGCCTGTCGGCGCGCGACTTCGTCTGCGTGGAGCGCCGCCGCCCCTTCCCGATCTTCAACACCGCGCTGTTCAACAACGATGGCGCGACGGCCGACCTGATCCCCTTCGAGTGCAACTTCCAGCTCGGCGTGCGGCAGTTCTTCCCGGCCGCGCCGGAGCAGCTGGGCGCGATCGGCGGCGGCCTGCTGGACAGCTTTGCGATGGGCAGCGACTACCTGGCCGAGGCCACGCCCGGCCAGGTCGACACCAGCCTGCCGGCGCGTGCCTTTGCGCTCAACGACATCGCCGGCTGCAGCAGCGCGGCCTTTGCCCAGGCGCTGGAGGAGCAATACCCCGAGCTGTCCGGCCTGGTGCCGCGTTATGCCTACTGGCCGGTGGGCGACCGCCGCCGCCAGCCGGCCCGCCACTACCGCTTTGCCGACGGCGGCAGCCTGGAGAACCTGGGCGTCAACGCGATGCTGGCGCGCGGCCTGCGGCGCCTGATCGTGTGCGTCAACACCGACGAGCCGCTGGGCCGCGACGCCGGCAGCGGCGAGATCATCGTCTCCAGCGATCTGCCGCCGCTGTTCGGCCTGCAGCCCTACCAGCCCGGCCTGGGCTATGTGCCCTATGGCCCCAGCCAGCCGGGCCAGGGGCCGACGCGGCAGTACCGCCACAGCCAGGTCTTCCCGACGGCCAGCTTCGCCGCCCTCAAGTCCGGCCTGTACGCGGCGCGCCAGGCCGGCGGCGCCATCCTGCTGCGCCAGACCCTGCCGGTGCTGCCGAACCGCTGGTTCGACGTGCCGGGCCAGGACGCGGTGGAGATCCTGTGGGTCTACAACGACTTCGTCGCCAGCTGGTGGAACCAGCTGGCCGAGGACGTGCGCCTGGCCATCGACGTCGAGGGCCTCGGCCAGTTCCCGCGCTACAACACCTTCACCCAGCTCGAGCTCAGCGCCGTGCTGGTGAATGCGCTGGCGCATCTGAGCTGCTGGTGCCTCGCGTCGGATTCCACCCTGGGCAATCCGGGTGGCCTCAGCAATGCGCAGATGGTCGGCGCGATGTTCGATTGAGCCAGCGGCGCAAGGATTCCACCATGACAAGCATCCGTACCCTGCTGCCGCTGGCCCTGCTGCTGAGCGCCTGCGCCGTCCCCCCGGCGCCCATCCCCAGCGGCACGCCCGTGCCGGATGCGGCGGGGCCGCTCAAGGTGGTCAACCTGGATCAGGGCTGGGACGAACAGACCCAGCTCGCCTTCTGGTTCTCGACCCAGGGCTCGCGCATCGTGCCCTACCGCTGGTTCCTGGCGCTGGAGCAGGCCGACAGCGATGCGCCCTTCCGCAGCGATGCCAATATCGAGCGCTTCGGCTATCTGCCGGCCCGGCCCGGGCCGGGGCGCTGGAACCCGGATGGCCTGCCCATCGGGTTCACCAAGACGGCCGAGCAGGCCGGCCAGGCCTGGATGGGCCTGAGCTGCGCGGCCTGCCACACCACCCAGCTCAACATCAAGGGCGTGGGCCTGCGCATCGACGGCGGCCCCGCCATGGCGGACTTCAATCTCTTTTTCGGCGAGCTGGTGGCGGCACTCGCGGCCACGCGCGACGACCCCGCCAAGTTCGCGCGCTTTGCCCAGCGTGTGCTGGGCGAGGCGGCCAGCGCAGCGCAGCAGCAGGCCCTGCGCGAGGCCCTGGTCAAGCAGCTGGCCGATAGCAGCGCGCGCCTGGCGCTCAACAAGCCCGGCCACCCGCCCGGCCATGCGCGCCTGGATGCCTTCGGCAATATCTTCAACGAGGTGCTGGTGGTGGCCTTGAACGAGCCCGCCAATGCGCGCCAGCCGGATGCGCCGGTCTCCTATCCCTTCCTCTGGGACACGCCGCAGCACGATGTGGTGCAGTGGAACGGCTCGGCGCCCAACGGCCCCTTCGGGCTGGGCGAGCTGACGCGCAATGTCGGCGAGGTGCTGGGCGTGTTCGGTGGCTTGCGCGTCAGCGACTGCGGCAAGGACAGCTGCAGCTATCCGAACCATGTGGACATCCGCCAGCTCGGCGAGCTGGAAGGCTGGGTGCGCAGCCTCTGGTCGCCGCAATGGAGTGCGCAGTACCTCGGCCCGCTGGACGCCGCCATGCGACAGCGCGGCCAGCAGATCTACCAGGCCCAGTGCCTGGGCTGCCATGCCAGCATCGAGCGTACCGACCCCTTCCGCCGCGTCACCGCGCAGCTGCGCGATGTCGGCAGCGACCCGGCCATGGCCACCGCCGCCGCCATGCGCGTGGCCAAGACCGGGCCGCTGCAGGGCACGCTGGCACTGCCCACCCTGCAGCGCTACGGCGCCGAGGCGGGTGGCGGGCCGCTCACGGTGCAGGGTGCGGTGGGCGTGCTGCTGGGCGACAAGGACGCCACGCTGGCGGCCCTGCTGAGCCAGTTCGACGCCCAGCTGCGCGACGAGTTGCGCGGCGGTGCCAGCGTGGCCAGCATGGCCGCCGATGCGCGCCGCCCCAGCGCGCAGATGCTGGCCCAGGCGCTGGGCGGGGGCTCCAGCGCCCACGCCGCGAATCGCGCCGCGGCACCCGCGCCGGCGCCCAATGCCATCTACAAGGCCAGGCCGCTGAACGGCATCTGGGCCACCGCCCCCTATCTGCACAATGGCTCGGTGCCCACGCTCTGGGAGCTGCTGCAGCCGCCGGCGCAGCGCATGCGCAGCTTCCAGGTGGGCAGCCGCGCGTTCGATGCGCAGCGGGTGGGCTTCGACACCCAGCAAGGCCCGTATCGCTTCGACACCACCCTGCCCGGCAATGGCAATGGCGGGCACGCCTACGGCACCGCGCTCAGCGAGAGCCAGAAGCGCGATCTGCTCGAATATCTGAAGTCGCTCTGAGGGCCAGCCGCCCATAGGCCAGGCGCAGGCGGCCGGCCGCGGCGGCGGCGCGCAGCAGCTGGTTGACGGTCTGGCGCGAGACATTGGCCAGCGCCGCCAGCTCGGTCTGGGTGGCGCGAAAGCTCAGCCAGCCCGCGTCGTCGGGCGCCTGGCCGGCGCCGCGCTCGCGCGCCAGCTGGGCCAGCGCCAGCTCGAAACGCTCGGCCGCGCTGCGATGGCGCGCCGCTTCCAGCAGGCGCAGCGTGCCCTCATAGCGCAGCGCGAATTCGCGCATCAGCGCGCGCGCAAAGCCGGGCAGCTCGTCCATCGCGTAGCGGTAGGCCTCGGGGCCGAACACCAGCACGCGGCTGGCACGCAGCGCCACCGCCTCGTAGTTGGAGGGCTGGCCGGTGACGAAGGCGGCGAGCCCGAACAGGCGCGGCGCGCGCACATGCTCCAGCACCGAGACGCGGCCGTCGGCGGCGCTCAGGCGCGCGCCGACCTCGCCCTGCAGCACGGCATAGAAGGCCTGGGTGCGCTGGCCCTGCGCGAACAGGCCCGCGCCCGCGGCGAGGCGCCGCACCGGCAGCAGGCGCTGCAGCGCCCGCAGCTGCGCCGCTTCGGGCGCCAGCTGCGGGAAGTTGCCCTGCAGCACGCGCAGCAGCTCGGCCTCCGGGCCGCCACTGGCCCGCATTCAGTAGCGCTCCAGGATGCGCTTCCAGCTGCCGTCCTGCTGCATGAGCTGGAAGCTGCGCTCCAGGCGGGCCAGCTCGGCCAGCCAGGGGGAGCGCTTGGACAGCACCAGATAGGGCGTCTCGCCCTTGAGGCAGAAGGGCTGGCGCAGCAACGCCAGCTTCAACTCGGCCAGCAGCGCGCGCGCCTGGCGCTCCGGTATCACCACCACCTCGACGCGCTCGCGCGCCAGCATCTCCAGCGCGGCGCGGTAGTCGTTCACCTCGGTGCGCGACAGGCCGGCGGCGGCGTTGTCGAACTCGGCGCCGTAGCGCTTGCCGCGGTGCACCGCCAGCATGCGGCCCTGCAGGTCCTGCAGGCTGTTGATGGGCCGGGCCCCCGGGCGGGTGTAGAAGCATTTGTCCTCGGCCGGCAGCTCGATGCGGCTGTAGTGCAGGAAGCGCTCGCGTTCCAGCGAGCGCAGCGGCCCCATCATCAGATCGGCCTCGCCCTGTTCCATCATCAGAAAGGCGCGCGCCGAGGGCACCTCGCTGAACTGCAGGGCCCAGCCCAGGCGGCGCGCCGCCTCCTTCAGCAGCTCGTAGTACAGGCCGCCGCCGTCCTCGCCCTGGAAGCTGCGGTAGGGCGGGTCGCTGCTGCCGACCACGCGCAGCGGCGCCGTGGTCTGCGCGGCAGCCGGCAGGCACAGCAGCGCCAGGCCGGCCAGGGTGGATCCAAGCCATGCGCGCAGCCGGGCGGGCAGGAATTGCATGCGGCCAGTCTAGCCGCGGAAATGTCGGATAACCGACATTTCCGCGCCGGGCGCCGGCCTAAGCTCTTGCCCATGCCATACCGCTCCGCCGCATCCACCGAAACCGCCGCCGCATCCATCGACTGGGTGCGCCAGTACCGCCACTTCGCCACGCACGAATGCAGCCAGGACCCGCTCTATGTGGCGATCTGCCTGGCGGTGGCCGACAGCCCCGAGTTGCTGGCCCTGATGCAGCAGGTGCCGGCCACGCAGGCGCGCCCCAATCTGCTGCTGGCGGCCCTGCACGAACGCGTGCTGGCCGGCATGGCCCATGCGCTGGCCGACTACTACCCCAGCGTGGGTGGCACGCGGCCGCCGGATGCGGCGCTGCCGGCGCTGCTGCTGGACTTTGCGCGCCAGCAGCACCCGGCCCTGCTGGCCCATCTGCGCGGCCGCGCCACCCAGACCAACGAGATCGGCCGCTGCGCCGTGCTGTGGCCGGCGCTGCAGCGGCTGGCGGCGCTGAGCGGCCGCCGCGAACTGGCGCTGTTCGATTTCGGCAGCAGCGCCGGCCTGAACCTGGGCGTGGACCGCTACCACTACGACTACGGGCCCTTCCAGCGCGGCGCAAGACCTGACCCTGGTGTGCCCCGTATTGCCTGCCGCTGGCTCGGCGAGGCGCCGCCGCCGCAGGTCGAGTTCGAGCTGGTGGCGCGCCTGGGCGTGGACCTGGCGCCGGTCGACCTGCTGGACGAGGATGGCGTGCGCTGGCTGCGCGCCTGCCTGTGGCCGCAGGACCGTGTGCGCGCCCAGCGCCTGGACCAGGCGCTGGCGCTGGCGCGCGCGGCCGGCCCCGCCGTCGAGCGCCATGCCGACGGCCTGGACCGGCTGGAGCGCTGGCTGGACGAGCTGCCCGCCGGCGTGCAGCCGGTGCTGTTCAACTCCTGGGTGCTGGCCTATTTCGAGCCGGCGGCGCTGGCGCGCTACCAGGCGCGCGTGGCCGAGCTGGTGCGCGCGCGCGGCCTGGCCTGGATCAGCGCCGAGGCCGCCGAGCTGCGGCCCGCGGGCCTGGCGCTGCCGCCCACCGTGCAGGGGGCGCAGGGCGCGCCTCAGCAGACCGCCACGCTCTGGAGCCTGCAGTGGCGCGAGGCTCAGGCCTTGCGCCAGCGCGCACTGGCCTGGTCGCATGCGCATGGGCAATGGCTGCAGTGGCTGGATGCTTGAGCGGCTTCAGGAGGCTTCCCGCACGCGCGTGATCTGCACGCTGACGATCTGCCAGCGTCCGCCGCGGCGCACATAGACGTCGATGTAGCGGTAGTGGCTGGCAAAGGGCTTGCCGTCGTGGCTGCCCTGCATGCGCGTGCGGCCGCTCAGCAGGGCGGTGTCGCCGTAGAGCCGGATCTCGAAGTCCTCCACCTCGTAGGGTGCGATGCGCAGCTTGGGCGACATCAGCCCCTCGACGAAGCTGCGCTTGTCCTCGATGTCGGCGTCGGCGTCCATCTGGCGGAAGTCCTCCGCCATGTTCGCCTCGATGGCGGCGCGGTCCTGGCGCACGATGGCCTCGTCCCAGGCACTGGCCTGGCGGCGCAGCTGCGCGATGTCGGCGGCGCGCGGGCGCGCCAGGGCGGGCGCCGCGCCCAGCGCCAGGGTGGCGGCGGTCAACAGCCGGCGACGTGTGTTGCTGCTCATGGGCATTCCTTGAGGGACAGGCTCATCGAGGTATAGCCGAGGCTGTGCCCGTCGATGCGAAACATATCGGGCCGCTCGCCCACCGCGGCGAAGCCGCAGCGCCGGTAGAGCGCCACGGCCGCAGCATTCTGGCTCAGCACCTGCAGGTCCAGCCAGGCCAGGCCGGCCTGCCTTGCCCAGTCGGTGGCCAGGGTCAGCAGGCTCGCGCCCAGGCCGCGGCGGCGCTGGTCCTGGCGCACGCCCATGCCCAGCAGGCAGCGGTGCTCGGTGTGCGGCTCGGGGTGGGCGCGCAGGTCCACATGCGCGCAGATCCGGCCGGCCGGGTCGCGTGCCACCCAGGCGCGGCGCCAGCCGGGTCCGTCCAGCGGCCGCTGCAGGGCCTGGCGGAAGGCGTCGGCACGTTCGGGCGCGAACAGCGAGTGGCTGCGCGCCAGCGGCTGGAAGTAGCCACTTTCCGGCCCGCCGTTCTCCTGCAGGTGCAGGTTCAGGTAGACGGCAAAGGCGTCAAAGTCCCGGGGATCCAGGGGGGTGATGCTTTTCATGCGGCGTAACAAGGCAGGCAATGGACCAGGCGCGTCGGGTGGCGGGCGAATGCCTGGCATTCTGCAGCAGCCCGAACGTCGATAATGCGGGCAGCTAAACCCGGAGTCCCGCCATGTTCCAACACGTCGACGCCTACGCAGGCGACCCCATCCTGAGCCTGAACGAAGCGTTCCAGAAGGACACGCGCCCGGGCAAGATCAACCTGTCGATCGGCATCTACTTCGACAACGACGGCAAGATCCCGATGCTGGACTCGGTGCGCAAGGCCGAGCTGGAGGTGGTGGCCGCGGCCGGCCCGCGCCCCTATCTGCCGATGGAAGGCGCGGCGAACTTCCGCAGCGCGGTGCAGGAGCTGCTGTTCGGCAAGGGCCACCCCGCCATCGCGGCCGGCCGCATCGTCACCATCCAGGGCGTGGGCTCGAGCGGCGGCCTCAAGGTCGGTGCCGACTTCATCAAGCGCTACTTCCCCGACAGCGCCATCTATGTGAGCGACCCCACCTGGGACAACCACCGCGCCGTCTTCGAGGGCTCGGGCATCACCGTCAAGACCTACCCCTATTACGACGCGGCCACCGGCGGCCTGCGCTTCGCCGAGCTGCTGGACGCGATGCGCGCCCTGCCGGCCAAGAGCGTGGTGCTGCTGCACGCCTGCTGCCACAACCCCACCGGCGTGGACCTGACGCCGCTGCAATGGGATGAGCTGATCCCGGTGCTGAAGGAGCGCCAGCTGCTGCCCTTCCTGGACCTGGCCTACCAGGGCTATGGCGACGGCATCGAGGAAGACGCCTTCGCGATCCGCGCCATGGCCGATGCCGGCCTGGCCTTCTTCGTCGCCAACAGCTTCTCCAAGAGCATGAGCTTGTATGGCGAGCGCTGCGGTGCGCTCAGCGTGGTGTGCCCCGACGCGGCCCAGGCCGTCAACGTGCTGGGCCAGCTCAAGTTCATGATCCGCCGCAACTACTCCAACCCGCCCATGCATGGCGGCCAGATCGTCGCCAAGGTGCTGAGCACGCCCGAGCTGCGCAGCCTGTGGGAGGGCGAGGTGAGCGAGATGCGCGACCGCATCCACCAGATGCGCAACGCCCTCTACGAGGTGCTCAGCGCCAAGCTGCCGGGCCGCAACTTCGACTACTTCCTGACCCAGCGCGGCATGTTCAGCTACACCGGCCTCACGCCCGCCCAGGTGGACCGCCTGAAGGACGAGTTCGCCGTCTACCTGGTGCGCTCGGGCCGCATGTGCGTGGCGGGCCTGAACACCGGCAACGTCGAGGCCACCGCCAACGCGATGGCCGCGGTGCTGGCGTGAGCTGGCGCAGGCTTGCCAACCGGGCGGCGGTGTCCGCCCTGGGCGTGAGCCTGATGTTCCTGATCGGGCCGCGCAACCCCGAGGCGGCCCTGGAGCCCCCGGCGGCGCAAACCCCACCGCCCGCCAGCCTGGAGGCGCTCGACGCGCACCTGGCGGCGCGCGAGGCGGCGCTGGGCAACGTCATCCCGGGCACCGAGAAGCGCATCGTCTGGGGCGCCGGCGGCAAGCAGCGCGCGCCCTGGGCGGTGGTGTTCCTGCATGGCTTCAGCGCCAGCCGCCAGGAGCTCGCGCCCCTGCCGGAGCTGGTGGCGCAAGGCCTGGGCGGCCATGTCTTCTACACCCGCCTGGCCGGCCATGGCCAGCCCGGCGAGGCCCTCGGCAAGGCCACCGTGGCCGACTGGAAGGCCGACGCGCTGGAGGCGCTGGCGATCGGCCAGCTGCTGGGCGAGCGCGTGCTGGTGATCGGCAACTCCACCGGCGCCACCCTGGCGGCCTGGCTGGCGCAGCAGGAGGCGGCGCGCCAGGTGGCGGCCTATGTGATGGTGTCGCCAAACTTCGGCCCCAAGGATCCCTGGGCCCAGGTCATCAACTGGCCCTGGGGCCGGCAGCTGGCGCGCCTGGTGCAGGGCCCCGAGCGCAGCTACCCGCCGCGCAGCGAGTTGAAGGCGCGCTACTGGACGCACCGCTATCCCACCGAGGCGCTGTTCCCGATGATGGCGCTGGTGGACCATGTGCACCGCAGCCCGCTGGAGTGGATACAGGCGCCGCTGCTGATGCTGGTCTCGCCGCGCGATTCGGTGATCTCGGTGGAGGCGGCGCAGGCGGCCTTCCGCCGCTTCGGCAGCCCGGCCAAGAAGCTCATCGAGGTCAACTACAGCGAGTCGCTGGGCCAGCACATCCTCGCCGGCGACATCGAGGCTCCCAAGGCGAGCGCGCCGATGGCGCAGCAGATACTGGACTTCGTGCGCGCGCAGCCCTGAGCCGAACTGCCCAGGTCTGGCAGGCGGCCAAGCCCTGAGCGGGTGGCCGCTGCGGCCCGGATGCGCAGGCCCTCGCTGCGCTCGGGCTCCCCTGCGCTGCTCGCGCCTTGTGGCCCGGCGCACAACTCACTGCGCTCGCCGTCGGCTCGCTCCGTTCGGACAAAGTGCGCCAATCCAGTGCTGGTGTCGCGCGAGTACGCGCGAGGCCACAAGACGCTCCGCTGCTCGGCAGCGCAAAGGGCCTTCGCAACCACCCGCCCAGGGCTTTGCCAGCACCGTTGGTCGTGCACGCCCTCGTGCCACACGCGGGCTCCAAGCGGCGCAGGCCGGCAGGTGCGAGGCCCCATTGGCGGTGCCGAGCAGCGCAGCCAGACCAGGTTGCGCGTCGCTCCGGGCGATGCGTCGAGCGCACCTTGTTTGAGCTGGAGCACAGGCGGGTGCCACTGGCACACGCCGGCCCGCAGGGGTGCGACGGCGAGTTGTGCGCGAGTCCTGGTCTGGTGAGCAGCGAGGGAAGCCTGAACGCAGTGAAGGCCTCCGCCTCTGGGGCCGAGTGCCTGCCGGCCTGCGCTGCGGCACGGGGGAGCAATGCGATGAAACCATAGATCGGCGATGAGGCGGCCCACCGACCGAGGGGTGTCGTGTGAGCACATAGGCGCAAGTTATGGGAGCCGCCCTGGCTTTCATTGGCTGGCCGCAGCCCGAATCCGTAACCTGCCGGCATGTCGATGAAACATGTGGTGGTGATAGGCGGCGGGGTGGTGGGTCTGACGAGCGCCTGGTGCCTGGCCGAGGCCGGCCACCGGGTCAGCCTGGTGGAGCGCGAGCCGGTGCTGGCGAATGGCGCGAGCCGCGCCAACGGGGGGCAGCTCAGCTACCGTTACGTCTCGCCGCTGGCCGATGAGGGCGTGCCGCTGAAGGCCTTGCGCTGGCTGCTCGATCCCGACGGGCCGCTGCGCTTCAAGCCCGAGGCCAGCTGGCAGCAATGGAGTTGGCTGGCCGCCTTCCTGGCCAAATGCCGCGGGCCGGTGAACCGGCGCACCACCGCGCGCCTGCTGGCCCTGGGCGCCTACAGCCGCGATTCGTTTGCGCACTTGCAGCAGCACGCGCAGCTGCAGGCGATTGCCCTGCGCAGCCCCGGCAAGCTGGTGGTCTACCGCAAGCCGGCCGAGTTCGGCCGCGTGGCGGCGCGCCTGCGCGCCAGCGCCACTACCAGCAATGGTGCCGACGATGGCGCCGAGCGCGCGCTGAGCCACGACGAATGCGTGGCGCTGGAGCCGGCGCTGGCGCACAGCCCGGCCGAGCTGGCCGGCGGCATCTTCAGCGAGGGCGAGGCGGTGGCCGACTGCCATGCGCTCTCGCTCGCACTGGCCGAGCGCCTGCGCAGCCATCCCAACTTCCGTGGCTGCGTGCATGCCGAGGTGCAGGGCTTCAGCCTCGATCAGGCACATGGGCGGGTGCGGGCCTTGCGCACGAATGTGGGCGAGATCGGTGGCGACGAGTTCGTGCTCGCCGCCGGTCTGCAAAGCCGTGCGCTGGCGGCCGAGCTGGGCATCAAGCTGCCCATCTATCCGCTCAAGGGCTACAGCCTGACCGCGCCGATCGCCGCCGACCATCTGCCGCCGGTGGTGAGCGTGACCGACTTCGAAAAGAAGATCCTCTATGCGCGCATTGGCGAGCAGCTGCGCGTCGCCGCGATGGTGGATCTGGTGGGCGAGGACCTGCGCATCGACCCCGGCCGCATCGCCTCGCTGCAGCGTGCGGTGCGCGCCATGTTCCCGCGCGCCGCCGATTACGATCGCGCCGAGACCTGGGCCGGCCTGCGCCCCGCCACCCCCAGCGGTGCGCCGCTGCTGGGCGCCACCCCGGTGCCCGGGCTGTGGCTCAATGTGGGCCATGGTGCCTTGGGCTTCACCTTCTCGTTCGGTTCGGCGCGCATCGTGGCCGAGCTGGTGTCGGGCCGCACTAGCCCGCTGAGCCTGGACGGCCTGCAACTGCCACGACGATGACAGCAGCATGAATTCAAGCGATCTGGCCGAACTGCTGCGCCGCGCGGTGCTGGCACAGGATTTCGGCGCCACGCCCGACCCTTTTGATGGCGGCCGGGCGCTGCGCCATTTCCCCAGCATCGATCTGGCCGTGGCCTGCTTCCCGGCCGGCGGCGCGCCGGTGTTTGCCAACGTGCTGTTCTCGCGCCAGCATCCGCAAGGCCTGGTGGCGGGCATGGCGGCCGGCGCGGGCGCGGCGCAGGGCATCCGCTTCCTGGCCGATCAGCAGGACGCCCAGGGCCGCTCGATCGCCTGGCTGCCCGAGGCCCCCGGGGTCGATTGGCAGCGCCTGGACTGGCTGCCCCTGCATGGCGACAGCGGCCCCACGGTGGTGGCGCCCTATCCGGCCTCGCTGCTCAAGCTGATGGTGCTGGTCGGGCTGGCCTGGCTGATTGACCAGGGCCGCAGCCGCTGGGATGCGCCGCTGTCTTTCGAGGGCCAGTGCCGTGCCGTGCGCGACTGGGCCCTGGACATGACGGCGATCAGCTGCAACACCGCCACCTCGGCCCTGGTGATGCATCTGCACGCGATCGGCGCGATCCGCCGCGACGCGCAGGGCGAATGCCACAACGAAGTGCAGCAGCTGTTCGCCCGCCTGGGCCTGCCGACGCTGCGGCTCGTCAACACCCGGCCCGATGGCGGCTGGGGCAATGCCGCCGGTGCCGGCGTGGGCCAGCTGCAGATGACGGCCTGGGACAGCGTGCGCCTGCTCTGGTGGCTGGACCCCGACGCGCCCGCGGCGCCCTGGCTGCCGGCGCATGCGCCACGGCTCAGCGCGGAGAGCCGGGGTCAGGTCTTGCGTGCGCTGGAGGCGCAGACCCTGCGTGTGCTGATGCCCGAGCGGCTGGAGGCCGAACTGCACTTCGCCCACAAGACCGGCACGACCGAGAACTACGCCTCCGACGCCGGTATCGTGCGTGGGTTCGCGCCACGCCGTCGTCACTACCTGATCGCCATGCTCAGCAACCTCGGTTCCCGCTACGGTGCGCCGGAAGCGCGCCTGACGGCGCTGGGCGCGGCCATCGATGCCGCGCTCGAGCCCTGGCTGGAGGCCTGCTCATGAACGAGTTCTTCTTGATGCGGCCGCTGCCGGCCGGCGCCTGTCTGGGCGTGGTGGCACCCGCCGGCCCGCCCAAGCCGGGCGTGCTGGAACAGGTGGCGCCACTGATCGAGCAGCTGGGCTTTCGCGCCAAGCTGTTTCCCGGCTGCGCCGGCCCCGCGCAGCTGGGTCATCTGGCGGCGGCCGATGCGCAGCGCCTGGCCGATCTGCATGCCGCCTTTGCCGACCCCGAGGTCGACGCCGTGCTGTGCCTGCGCGGCGGCTATGGCTGCATCCGCCTGCTCGACGGCCTGGACCTGGCACTGCTGAAGCGCCACCCCAAACCCCTGATCGGCTACAGCGACATCACCTCCCTGCACGGCGCGCTCGATCGCCTCGGCCTGCCGGCCTGGCATGCGCCGATGCCGGCCTCGGACTGGATCGATAAAGGGCCCGGTGGCCTGGACGATGCACGCCGCCTCGCCGCCCAGCTGCAGCGCGGCCTGCGCGCCGGCGATGTGCTGGCCCCCGAGGGTCTGCCGGCTCACCCCTTGAGCCAGGGCGGGCCTGCCCGGGGCCGGCTGATCGGCGGCAATCTCTCGGTGCTGGTGTCCAGCCTGGGCACGCGCTGGATGCCCGATGCGCGCGGCGCCATCCTGTTCCTGGAAGACATTGCCGAGGACCCCTACCGCGTCGACCGCTACCTGGCTCAGCTGCGCCTGGCCGGCGTGCTCGACGCCGCCGCGGGCTTTCTGATCGGCAGCTTCAGCGATGCCGAGGCCCCCGACGCGGTGCTGGCCGACTACCTGCCGCAGCTTGGCAAACCCATCCTGGCCGGCTGGCCCAGCGGGCATTGCTGCCCGAACCTGCCACTGCCGCTGGGCGTGCCGCTGACGCTGGACGTGGCCGGGCGCTGCCTGCGCCTGTAGCGGGCGGCCTGCCCGGGCTGCACGAGGCGCTGGCGTGAGGGTCAGACCTCGCGCCGCGGCCGATGGCTGCCCGCCCTCGCTACCTGGGCGCCCCAGCCGGCTTCCGACAGGGTCTGCTGCAGCGCCGCGCCCTCCACCGTGAAATGCAGCTCGGTGCCATGGGCCGCGCTCAGCCTCGGCAGCACCTCTCGCAGCACCTGCAGGCCAGCGTCCAGATCATGCAGCTCGATGTCGACCCGGTGAAAGCTGCCCGGGTCGCTCTCGCTGGCGCCTGCTGACGGCACCGAGGTCCCCCAACTCAGCAGCGAGCCCGTCGCACTCGTCTCGAGTGCACTCTCCAGCGCCTGATGCAGCGCATCCAAGGCCTGCTTGGCCAGACCTCGCAACGGGACTTTGACGTAGACGAAATGCATTCCGGGCAGTGTGAATGCAATGCCTTGGGGCTGCAAGCCAGTTTGTCGGGGTGGGGTGGCCGGCGATGTGGCCTCTGGGCCCAAGTCGACGCGATGGAATGGAGTTCCGCTGAGCGATTCGTATCCGGGGCCGCATGGACACTGGCATGCAACAAGGCCGTCTGTAGAGTGGCAGTCTGTTCTCTGTTCAGCTCTTCAAACGTCGGCGTGCACGACGACCTTTGGCAGGGGTCAGGTCTTGATGAGGAGACTTCGATGCGACGGCGTTGACGCGGCGGGAAGTCCCGGTAAGTGGTTAGGGAACTGACAGCTCACAGATTTTCCTTACGCCACCATCGCCATCAAACTTGTATGTGAAGACCTTGCGCGATGCGTGACGGCTAATTTCCGGCGCGAAGAACATGTGCCCGAAGTCGGTGCTCCGATAGTCATCTGGAATGTGCTGCCGAACCTTTCGGACGATTCTCCCAGTTGAATAGTTGAGCACTGTGCAATAGACGTCCGTATTCGACTCTTCCCCGTTCAACTGCGGGACTGCAACGTACGCGACGTAAGGCCATGCAAAAGCGGGCCCTGAAAAGAATTCCCTGAACCCCGGCAAGACTAAATCTACAACCCGACCGGATTTGATATCCAGTCGCTTCCATTGGCCACAGGATGCCATTCCCTCTTCGTTCGGATCCAGCCTGCATTCCAAGAAAACCCAATAGCGGCGAGAGAACTTTTCAGGTGCAAAGTAGGCCGATGCATAACCAAGGGGCCGCCCACGAAAGGCTATGGATTGAAGAGGGAATGATGTCGGGCCATCGCTGTACTGACCAACTGGACCGAGCGAAATCTCGTCCCGGCCGGCCATGCACAGCGAAGGCACTACGGCTAGCAGCACTGCAACGGCATACGGTCGCACCGGGGTTCCCTAACTTGGTTGTATGCAGATCGTTAATGATCTTTGCCTAACATTTAAGCATGTGGCCCCGCCGCCTACAACGGGCACTTAGCCTGGCCTGCGTTGTCCATCAGCGATCGGTGGCGCAAGCTGCAGTTGACGCATCGCCTGGAGCGACGCGCAACCCGGTTTGGCTGCGGGGCTCGGCACCGCCAATGGGGCCTCGCACTTACCGGGCTGGCCGCCCGCCCAGGGCTTTGCCGTCAGCCCCGTCTCGATAGAAGCTTCCCCGCATGACGGCGAAGACGCCACAAAAAAGCCCCGCCGGCTTGCGCGGGCGGGGCTTTGTGCGAGGCGCCGGGCCGGCGCTGGTTTACCAGAACTTGTAGTCCACCGTGAAGGTGTAGCTACGGCCGCGCGGGTCGGCCACGCGGGGTTCCCAGGAGCTGCCGGCGCCGGTGTTGCCGTCGTAGGCCACCGAGAAGGGCGGGTCTTCGTTCAGCAGGTTCTTGATGCCGAAGCTCAGGCCCAGGTTCTTGATGCCGGTGTAGCTGATGCTGGCGTTATGGGTCAGGTACTTGGCGACGTTGGGGCTCCATTGCGAGGGCGTCACGCTGCCGTTGGCCACGCCGGGCAGCACGGCGTCCTTGTAGCCGTTGCGCCAGAGTTGCTGCAGCATCGCGACCCAGGGGCCTTCGCTGTAGGTGAAGGTCAGGGCATGCTTCCAGCGCAGGCCCAGGTCGCCGGCGCGGGTGAACACGCCGATCTCGCTGGCACCCATGGGTGCGCTGGCGATCAGGCGCGAGCGCTTGTCGAGCAGGTAGGTGCCTTCCAGCGAGACGCCCAGCATGCCGTCGCCGACGCGGGCCGCGCCGCGCACCGAGAGGTCCACGCCCTTGGTGATCGATTCACCGGCGTTGACCCAGCGATCGTCGATGGCAAGCAGATTGCCGGAGGCGTCGCGCAGGAAGTTGCCCGGGAACAGGGCGGCGTTGTTGACGATGTCGGACAGCGCCAGGAACTGGATCGTGCCTTCCTTGCGGATCTGCCACCAGTCGGCGCTGGCGGTGATGTCGCGCGCCGGCGACCAGACGATGCCGGCCGTCCATTGGCGGCTCTTCTCGGGGCCCAGCTCGGGCTTGCCGCCGGTGAAGATGTCGGGCGTGATGGCTTCGCAGCCGGGCTTGGTGGGGTCGACCTTGAGGCCGGCGCACTTGGCCGGGTCGACCAGGTCCTTGCCCGAGTAGGTCGAGATGGTGATGCCGTTGAACAGCTGGTTGAAGCTGGGCACGCGGAAGCCGCGGCTGGCCGAGGCGCGCATCACCAGCTGGTCCAGCGGCGCGTAGCGCAGCGAGACCTTGGGGTTGGTGGTACCGCCGAAGCCGGTGTAGTCGTCATGGCGCACCGCCATGGTCAGCTCCAGTTGCTTGGTGATGGGCACCAGCAGCTCGGCGAACTCGGCCTTGATGGTGCGCTTGACCGTGTCCAGCGTGTTGATGCTGTCGAAGGGGGCGTTGAAGATGGCGCCCTGCGTCGCCAGATCGGTGGCGTTGCCGTTGAACTTGTACTTCTCCTGGCGGGCATCCAGGCCCACCGCGGCCATTACCTCGCCGGCCGGCAGCTTGAAGAGCGGGCCGCTGGCGGTGAAGTCGGCCTGGTTGAGGGTGAACTTGCCGCCGTACAGGGTCACGCCGTTGGCGCGCACCGCGTCCAGCGCGCTCATCGCGGCGGCGCTCTGGGTCAGGCTGAAGGGGTCCAGCGTGCCGTTGTTGATGAGCGCGGCAAAGGGCTTGCCGTAGAAGTAGCCGCTGCCCAGCAGCGAGGTGGTGTCGCTGGTGGCGGAGGAGAGGCCGGTCTTGTAGTCCCAGCCGGCGAACAGCGGGCCATCGGCGCCGACCAGGAAGCGCTGGGTCTTGGAGGTGGTCTCGATCTCGCGGCTGCCGCAGGGGATGCAGCGCCAGCGCATCGCCATCGGCAGGCCCTTGTTGGCGGCCAGGGTCGGGAAGGTGGCGACCAGGGCGTTGAAGACCTTGTCGTAGCTGGCGCCGGTGCTCGGGTAGGCGAGGTTGAAGAAGGGGCTGCTGGCCGAGGTGCTGCTGGTGATCTGGTTGGCCGAGAAGCTCTTGGCCGAGTCGACCTGGGCGCCGACGAACTCGGCGAACAGCTGGTGCTCGCCCAGGGCCAGCGTGCCATGGGCCACCAGATTGGTCGACTTGACCGGCTGCTGCAGCACGGCCGCACGGCCGGTGTCCCAGGCGCAACCCCACTTGGCGGAGGGGCTGGCCCACAGCTTCTCGTCGTAGGCGTCCATGCCGTCCACCGAGTTGCAGCCGGCCTGGCCGGGCAGGTCCAGGTAGTTGATGCCGTTCATGGCCACGGTGGTGCCGGGCTGGATCGGGCCGGTGCTGCGGCCGGTGGTGTTGAGGTTGTCGCGGCTCAGCGCGTTGTAGAGGCTGGAGATCGCGAACACGGTGGCGATCGGCGTGCCACGCGTGTCCACCGAGAGGCCGCGGTTGGGCTGGAAGGTGTTGACGAAGTCGCGCTGGTCGCCGCGCAGCGCCTTGGAGTCGCTGTGCGCCAGCGCCACCAGCAGGTTGAACTTGTCGCGCTCGAGGTCGCCGAAGCCACCCACCAGCTTGACGCGGCCGATGTTGGCGCCGCCCGCCTCGGTGATGTCGGTGAAGGCCTGGGCCTCCAGGCCGTTGTAGTTCTTGCGCAGGATGAAGTTGATGACGCCGCCGATCGCGTCGGTGCCGTAGATGGCCGAGGCGCCGTCCTTGAGGATTTCAACGCGCTCGACCGCCGCCATCGGGATCGAGTTCAGGTCGACGACGCCGCCGTTCAGGCCGTGCGCGGCGACGCGCCGGCCGTTCAGCAGCACCAGGGTGCTGGCCGAACCCTGGCCGCGCAGATTGGCGGCGGTGGCGCCGTTGTTGCCACGCGCCTGGCCGGCCACCACGTCGGCATTGCCGGCCAGGTTATCCAGGCCGTTGCCGTTGGCGCTCAGCACCGAGATCAGCTGTTCGGCCGAGACGATGCCCTGGCGCTCGAGCTCCTTGCGCGAGATCACCTGGATCGGCAGGGCGCCTTCGTCCTGGATGCGCTTGATGCTGGAGCCCGTGACCTCGACGCGCTCGACCTTCTGCACCGGGGCGGTGGACTGGGCGCTGGCGAGCAGCGGGGCGGCCAGACCCACGAGGGCGAGGCAATGGGTGAGCTTGGTCAACTTCATCAAGATGCTTCTCCTTAACGACTGAATGCGGGGCGCTGCGGGGCAGGGATGATAGGCAGGGTTGAGGGGCATGATCGAGTAGCCGGCGCCACTGGGCCATAGGGGCCGGCCGCATTTGTTGCTTTGCCCACAATGAATGCTTGTGCGAACCTCATAACCTGTGGGAATGCGGCCCCCGGGAACGCGCCCGCGCGGGCCGCTCGCTCAGGGCTTGAGCCGGCTGTGCCGGGCGGTCGGCGCCGCTAGAGTGGGGCCATGTCTTGCCTCCCCCCCATCCGGCGCCGCGGCGCTGTTGCCCTGCTGCTGGCCGCGCTCGCGCTGAGCGGCTGCGCCGGCCTGGTGCCCGCCAGCCATGAACTCCCCGCGCCGGTGCGCGCGGCCCTGCAGCGCGCCGGCCTGCCCGAGCAGAGCCTGGGCGTGGTGGCCTTCCCGCTCGAGGCGCCCCGCCAGGGCCTGCGTTGGCGCGCCGACGCGGCGATGCAGACCGGCTCCACCATGAAGCTGGTGACGGCCATCGTGGCGCTGGACAAGCTGGGCCCGAACCAGCGCGGCCGCACCGAGCTGCTGGCCACGGCGGTGCCGCAGGATGGTGTGCTGCGGGGCCCGCTCTACCTGCGCGGCGGTGCCGATCCCGAGCTGGACTGGGCCGCGCTGTGGGGTCTGCTGCGCGAGTTGCGCGAGCAGGGCCTGCGCGAACTGGGCGGCGGCATCGTGGTGGACCGCACGCGCTTCCAGCCGGCGCGGCCCGAGCTGGGCCAGCCGGCCTTCGACGAGCAGCCCGAGTTCCCCTACAACGTGATCCCGGATGCCCTGCATCTGAACGGCAGCCTGCTGGACCTGGAGCTGCAGTCCGACGGCGAGCGCGTGCAGGCGCGCCTGAGCCCGGCCTGGCCGGGGCTGAGCGTCGATGCAACGGGCCTGACGCTGAACGAGCTGGCTTGCAAGGATTGGGAGGAGGGTTGGCAGATTCCCGTGGTCGAGGCCGGCCAGTTGCGCCTGCGCGGCAGCTTCCCGCGCCAATGCCGGCAGCGCCAGGCCCTCAATGTGTTCGATCGCCAGCTGCTGGCCGGCGCCGCGCTGCGCGCGCTGTGGCAGGAGCTGGGCGGCACGCTGCAGGGCGAGGTCAGCGAGGGCGCCACGCCGATAGAGGCGCGCGCGCTCGCCAGCCACCAGGGCCGGCCGCTGGGCGAGCTGCTGCGCGGCGTGATGAAGCGCTCGGACAATGCGCTGACGCGTTTGACCTTTCTCAACCTCGGCGCCGCGCACCCGCGCGCCGCCAGCTTTGCCAGCACCCAGGAAGCCGCCGCCGACCAGGTGCGCCAGTGGCTTGCCGAGCATGGCGTGGCGGCGCCCGAGCTGGTGCTGGAGAACGGCTCGGGCCTCTCGCGCGCCGAGCGCATCAGCCCCGCCAGCCTGGCCGCCATGCTGGCCGCGGCCTGGCAGGGCCCTTATGCGCCCGAGCTGCTCAGCAGCCTGCCGCTGGCCGGGGTGGACGGCACCCTGGGCCGGCGCCTCAAGGGCACGCCGGCCGAGGCGCGCGCGCGCCTGAAGACCGGCACGCTGCGCAATGTGGTGGGCCTGGCCGGCTATGTGCACGACGGCCGCGGCCGCCCCTGGGTGATGGTGGCCCTGCTCAACCACGACGAGGCGCCCGCCAAGGGTCGGCCGGTGCTGGATGCGCTGGCAGCCTGGCTTGCGCAATATTGACGCGAGCGCCGCCACGCCAGCCGCTATGCTGGCGCCATCGCAGGGCTTGAACGGGGGCGGGATGGCTGGAAGCTGGGCAGCAGCGTGCATGACGCTGGCGGTGGTGCTGGGCTTTGGCGCACCGGCGCTGGCCCAGCCGCCCGCCAAGCGCCTTTCCTTCGTCACCGAGCATTTCCCGCCCTACACCTATGCGGAAGCGGGCACGGCCGCCGGCCCGATGGTGGATGTGCTGCAGGCCGCCTGCGCGCGGCTGCGCTGGCAATGCACGGTGGAGGTACTGCCCTGGCGGCGCGCGCTGGGCCTGGCCCAGAACGGCCTGGTGGATGGCATCTTCACGGTGGTGGACACGCCCGAGCGGCGCAGCTATTTCCACGTCAGCGTGCCGGTGCTGGGGGCGCGCTACACCTTGTTCACGCGTGCCGGCGACGACTTCGTGCTGCAAGGCGACCGCCAGGCCCTGGTGGGCCGCACCATCGGCGCCTATGGCCCCTCGGCCACGGTGCTGGCGCTGGACGAGCTGGTGGAGGGCCTGAAGGTCGAGACCGTCATCGAGCCCGACAACCGCACCGTGCTGCGCAAGCTCGCGGCCGGGCGCTACGGCCCGCATGGCCTGGCGCTGGTGAACGAATACGTGGCCCTGCACCTGATGCGCGAAGACCAGCTCGGCGGCCTGCAGAGCGCCGGCGCGGTGAAGGAGTTCGACTACGCCTTCGGGCTGGTGCGCCAGCGCATCGGCGCGCGCGATTTCAAGGCCTTCAACGAGGCCCTCGTCGCGCTGTGCCACAGCGGCCGCAGCGCCGAGCTGGTGCGCCCCTATGCGCTGCCGGCCTCGGCCTGCGCGAAGGCCGCGCGCCGCTGAGCCGGCGGGCCGGGCCCGCTGCCGCCCGGCGGCCTAGCTGCGCCAGGGCAGGTTCAGCGCCTCGCCCTCGGGCAGGTGGGTGGCCACCGGCGTGGCCGCGAAGATGCCCAGCGTCTCCAGCGCCACCTCGCCCACATTGAAGAACTGGTGCAGCTCGCCCTTGGGCAGCACCAGCGTGCAGTTGGCGCCGAAGCGCTGCACGCGGCCGTTGCTGTGCAGCTCGCCGCTGCCGGCCAGGCACAGCACGACCTCGTCGCAATCGTGGCTGTGCGGCGGCGTGCCGGCGCCCGGCGCCATCGACTGGCGCCACACCGATAGCTGGCTCAGGCCTTCGGCCTCGCCGGCCCAGGTGGCGTGGGCGATGCCGGCCAGCGGGCTGGCCTCGGGTTGGATCTGTTGAATGACTTGCTGCATGTGGATGGCTCCAAAGATGCCCGGGCCTTGGCGCGGTGCCCGGGCGTTGACCGCTCTGAGGCCCGCAGTCTCGGCCTCGCACAGCGATTCGAGAAGACCGCGAAGCGTCTTAACATTGCCGACATTTCGTCGGCAACGGCCGGGCGGGGAGAGACCATGCAGGGGCTGCAGCAGTTCATCGCATTCGCGCAGACGGCGCGCTACGGCGGCTTCGCGGCGGCCGCGCGCGCGCAGGGCGTGGCGCCCTCCACGCTGGCCAAGGCGGTGGCGCGCCTGGAGGCGGTGCTGGGCGTCAAGCTGTTCCACCGCACCACCCGCCAGGTCACGCTGACGCCCGATGGCGAGCGCCTCTTCGAGCGCTGCCAGCGCGTGCTGGACGAGGTGGAAAGCCTGCAGGCCGAAGCCTCGGGCACGCGCGGCACGCCCACCGGGGTGCTGCGCATCGACCTGCCGGTGTTCTACGGCAAGCGCTTCGTGATGCCGCTGCTGGCGCAGCTGCTGCAGCAGCACCCGGCCCTGCAGCTTGACCTGCGCCTCACCGATCTGCAGGTGGACCTGGTGCGCGAGGGCGTGGACCTGGCGGTGCGCATCGGCCAGCTGCGCGACAGCACGCTGGTGGCGCGCCGCGTCGATCAGCAGGGCCTGGTGCTGTGCGCCAGCGCGGCCTACCTGGCAAGGCGCGGCACGCCGCGCCGGGTGGACGATCTGCATGCCCACGATGCGGTGGTGTTCCGCGTGCCCTCGACGGGGCGCGACCGGCCCTGGCATTTCCGCCAGCGCGGCGTGGCGTTGGAGCACCTGCCGCGGGCGCATGTGCGTGTCAACGAGACCGAGGGCCTGCTGGAGGCGCTCAAGCTCGGCCTGGGCCTGTGCCAGGTGCCCGACCTGCTGGTGCAGGACGAGCTGGCGCGCGGCGAGCTGGTGGAGCTGCTGTCGGCCTGCCGCCCGCCCAGCATGCCCATCCACATCGTCTACCCGTCGAACCGGCTGCTGCCCTCGCGCGTGAAGGTGGCGATCGAGGCGCTGGAGGCCTTGCGCGGGCGCGGCTGAGGCGGGCGCCGCTCAGCGCACCGCCGCCGTCAGCAGGCCGATGCTGCCGGCATCGGCGTCGATCTCCACTGGTGCGCCCACCGGCAGGGTGAACTTGCGCTTGATGTGGCCGATCATGGCGCCGCGGTAGACGGGCACATTGAGCGGCAGGAAGTAGTCGTCGAAGACCTCATCCAGCGTCAGCGTTCCATAGCCGTCGCCGGGCTCGCACTTGGTGAACTTGCCCAGCACCACGCCGGCCAGCTGGTCCAGCGCGCCGGCCAGGCGCAGCGTGGAGAGCATGCGGTCGATGCGGTAGATGTATTCGTTGATGTCCTCGAGGAAGAGCACGGCGCCGCGCCAGTCGTGCCAGAAGCGCGAGCCCGCCAGCGAGCTCAGCACTGCCAGATTGCCGCCCAGCAGGCGCCCGCGCGCCTTGCCGCCGCGCAGGGTCTGGATGCGGTCCTGGGTCTGTACCAGGTTGTCGCCGCGCTCGCCCTGCGGGTTCCTCAGCAGCGGCAGCTCGCCGGTCTGCATCACCATGGCCTTGAAATGCGCGACGCTGAACTCGTTCCATTCCGAGCCCGCCACCGGGCAGTGGAAGGTCACGAGGCCGGTCTGCTGGTGGATGGCGTTGACCAGGCAGGTGAGGTCGGAGAAGCCGCCGAAGAACTTGGGCTGGCGCCGGATCAGGCCGTAGTCGAGCTTGTCGACGATGCGGTTGCAGCCCGAGCCGCCGGTGAGCGCGATGATGCCGGCCACGCCCTCGTCGGCGAACATGGCGTTGATGTCGGCGGCGCGCTCGGCATCGCTGCCGCCGAACTGCCCGTAGCGGCCGCGCACATGCTGGCCCAACTTGACCTTGAAGCCCAGCGCCTGCAGCGCCTCGACGGCCAGCTGCAGCGGCTCGCGCTCATAGGTGGCGTTGGCGGGGCTCACCAGGCCCAGGGTTTCGCCGGCGCTGAGGCGGCGCGCCAGCAGCGGTGCGGGTATCGGTTTCGCCTCGGCCTTGGCGCCGGCGAGCAGGGCGCCGCCGAGCGCCAGCGATTGGGTGAAGCTACGTCGGGCGATTGTCGGCATACTCATGTCCATCTGGGCGTACCTGGAAGGGGCGGGCGTGCAGCTGCTGCGAATGGTGCTGTTGTCGGGCTTGATGCTGTTCGGCATGGCCGCCACCGCGGCCTGCCCGGAGCGCATCCGCGTCGTCTTCACCGACTCCAGTTATGAACCGCTGATCGCCGGCCGGGACAGCCATTTCGCCGAGCCGCCCGGCTTGTTGGTGAGCTGGACCAGGCAGGCACTGCAGCGCATGGGCTGCCTTGATCGGGCCGAACTGCTGCGCCAGCCGCAGGTGCGCACGCGCCGGTTGATCACCGAGAAACCGGCGCGCGTCGATCTGGTCGTTGGCGTGTTCGAGGGCTCGCCGTTCTCGCCCTTGGTCGAGTTCCCGCCCATCGATCACCGGCCCGAGCGCGATCTGAGTGTCGGTGAGCTCGATATCGCGCTCTACGCGCGCCGCGACAGCGACCCCGCATGGGACGGGCGGACGCTGCGGCTGGCGCCCGGGCAGACCGTGGGTGCCTTGCGCGATACGGTGTTCGGCGCCATCGCGGAGGCGCACGGCTGGCCCACCACGGATGCGCTGACGACCGAAAACGCGCTGCAGATGCTGCTGGCACGGCGCACCAGTTACCTGCTGACCTATGCCGGCTTTGCGGATGCACGCATGCGGGCGGATGGACAACTGGCCGCGCAGCTGGTGAAGCTGGCGCCACCGGTGGACCGGCGGCGTCTTTATGCGGTGGCCTCGCACGATTTCCTGCGCGCTGAGCCCGCCTTCGTGAAACGCTTCTGGGTCGAGATGTGTCTGCAGGGCAATGCGCTGCGCGATGCGCCGCTCAAGTGCCTGCCCCCGCCCGCAACCTGAAGAGCGCTGCATCACAGCACGCGTGGCAGCTCGCGCCGCACCAGCACGCGATCGCCGAAGTCGAAATGCCACCACTCGGTGGCAATGCCGTGGAAGCCGGCCTGGCGCATCGCCGCGCGCAGCCAGCCGCGTTCGCTCAGCTGGGCGGCGCTGAGCAGGCCGCGCGCCAGGTGCTCGGCCTCGTACTCGGGGTGCGAGATTGGCGCCATCTCGTCGAAGCCCGAGCCCATGTCGACCTCGCGGCCCTGCGGGTCCAGCAGCGTGACGTCCACCGCCATGCCGAAGGAGTGGATCGAGCCGCGCTCGGGGTGGGCCAGGTAGAGGGCCAGCGGCGTGCCGGCCAGCTCGGCATAGAGCGCCTCCTGCACGCGCTGCGGGCGCAGCGCATCCAGCACGCGCAGGCGGTAGCCGGGGCGCTGCCGGGCCAGCCATTGCGCGGCACTGGCGAGCGCCGCGGCCGCTTCACGCCGCAGGTAGGCGCAGTCCAGGCCACCGTAGACGTCGCGGCCGACGAAGTTGTCGGGGCTGGCGTAGCGCAGGTCCACGTCCACGCCCTCCAGGCTCAGCAGGGTGCGGAAGTCGGGGTGGCCGGCAATGTCTTCGCAGGCAATCATCAGGCTTCGCCCACCGAGCCCAGGTGCTCGCGCGCCGCCTGGCCCAGAAAGCCGACCAGCTTGCGCGCCGGCTGGGCCAGCGGCGCATTGGCGGCGGTGAGCAGGTAGAGCTGCACGGGGATGCGCGGCAGCAGCGGCCGCACGCGCACGCGGGCGCGGTCGGCCGAGGCGGCGGTGAAGGGGTCCACCACCGTCATGCCCACGCCAGCCTCCACCAGGGCGCGCGCCAGCTGGTAGGTCTGCACGGTGATGCGGCTGGCGATCTCCAGGCCCTGGGCCTCGAAGGCGCTCATCACCACGCTGCCCAGCGGATCATCCTCGGCCATCGCGATCAGCTCGCTGCGGATCTGCTCGATCGGCAGCGGCCCTTCGCCGGCGGCCTCGGGGCTGCCCAGCGGGCACAGCGCCATCATGGGCCCGGCGGCCAGCACCTCGGCCTTGATGCCGGGGTGGCGCGGGTCCTGCAGCGAGAGCGCCAGGTCGGCCTCGCCCAGCAGCAGGGCGTTGACGATCTCGCGCGTGTGGTTGGTGGCGAGGATGCAGCGGCTGGCCGGAAAGGCCTTGGCCCAATGCGTCATCGCCGCCGGGATCACCGAGGCGCCCAGGGTCGGGGTGGCGACCAGCTTGACCTGCTCAGAGATGCCCGAGCGCAGATTGGCCGCCAGGCGCCTGATCGTCACCAGATCGCGGTTCAGCTTGTCGATCTCGACGAACAGGCGCTGCGCCTCGGGGGTGGGGTAGAGCTTGCCCTTGAGGCGGTCGAACAGCGGCATGCCCAGCTGCAGTTCGGCATGCTGCAGCACCTTGGTCACCGCCGGCTGCGAGATGTGCAGCAGCTGGGCCGCACCGCTGATGGTGCCGGCCTGCATGATGGCGTGGAAGACCTCGATGTGCCGGAGTCTCATTTCCTGTAGACGTTCTCGAAATCGACGCTGCCGTTGGGCGCCATGATGAAGCCCTGCACATCCTTGCGCACCGGGATGTAGACGGTGGAATGCGCCATCGTGATCCAGGGCCGCTCGCGCTTGAAGATCTCCTGCGCCTGCTCGTACATGGCGATGCGCTTCTTGGGGTCAGGTGTTGCGCGCGCGTCGTTGATGAGTTTTTCGAACTCGGGGTTGCAGAACTTTACGCCGCTCTGGTTGGCGGCGCAGCTCAGGTTGGGGGTGAGGAAGTCGTCGGCATCGCCGTTGTCGCCCGACCAGCCGCTCATATAGACATGGTGCTCGCCCTGGTTGGCGCGCTTCAGGTACTCGCCCCACTCATAGGTCTTGATGTGGGCCTTGACGCCGATCTTGGCCCAGTCCTGCTGGATCAGCTGCGCCATCAGCTGGCCGTTGGGGTTGGTGGGGCGCGTCACCGGCAGGGCCCAGAGGTCGATCTCGAAGCCGTTCGGGTAGCCCGCCTTGGCCAGCAACTGCTTGGCGCGCTCGGGGCTGTATTCGTTCTTGAGCTTCTTGTTGTAGCCGGGAATGGCGGGCGGGAAGGCGCTCACCGCCTGCATCGCGTCGCCGCGCGGGAACAGGGCCTTGAAGATGGCGTCGCGGTCCACCGCGATGTCCAGCGCCTCGCGCACCTCGCGCTTGTCGACCGGCGGCTTCTTCAGATTGAAGCTCAGGTAGGAGATGTTGAGTGCCTGGATCTTCAGCAGCTGTACATCGGGCTTGCCGTCCAGCGAGCTCACGTCCACATCGCGCAGCGGCGCGGTGACCTGGCATTCGCCCGCCAGCAGCTTCTGCACCCGCACATTGGGCTCGCGGCTGATGCTGAACACCAGGGCGGTGGTCTTCTGCTTCTCGCCCCAGTAGTCGGGGTTGGGCTCCATGCGCACCACATCGTCCTTGGCATAGGACTTGAACTTGTAGGGCCCGGTGCCCACCGGCTGGTTGTTGATCTGGTTGGCGCGCCCGTCCTTCAGGAGCTGGGCGCCGTACTCGGCCGAGTGGATGCCGGCAAACGCCATCGCCAGATAGGTCTGGAAGATCACATTGGGCTGCTTCAGGCGGAAGCGCACCGTGTAATCGTCGACGCGGTCGATGCCCTCGATGAGCTTGGCCAGGCCGAGGTTCTGCGGATAGACGAAGTTGGCCGGGAAGGCCTGGTTGAAGGGGTGCTTGGGGTCGATGAAGCGCCCGAAGGTGAACAGCACGTCGTCGGCATTGAACTGCCGTGTGGGCGTGAAGTACGGCGTCTTGTGGAAGTTCACGCCGCGCCGCAGCGTGAAGGTGAAGGTCTTGGCGTCCGGCGCGATCGTCCAGGCGGTGGCCAGCTGCGGCTCCAGCTCGGTGCCGCCGCGCTTGAAGCCCAGCAGGCCCTGGAACATCTGGCTGTTGACGTTGTTGGTGCTGGCCGAGTCCCACAGCCCGGGGTCGAAGCCCTCGGGGCTGGCATCGGCACAGTAGACCAGGGGCTTGGCGGCCACACCGAAGCTGAGGAGCAGGCCAAGGGCCAGAGCGAGCGGGCGGGAAGTGGGCGTCATGAGGGGAGCGGCAACAAGGTGGTGGCCATTGTTGGGAGCCCCCACCCGGAACAACAAGTGACAAGTCCGGCGCTGACTATAACCTTGGCTTATGGCGCGCCTTGGCGAGCTGCCCGCACAGATAGGTCCAGACGCACTGGGCCGCCGCATAGCTGGTGAGCTCGGCATGGTCGTAGGGCGGTGCCACTTCCACGCAGTCCATGCCCACGAAGTTCAGCGGTGCCAGCTCCTCGAGGATGCTGAAGACCTGGTTCGTCGTCATGCCGCCGGGCTCGGGCGTGCCGGTGCCGGGCGCGAAGGCGGGGTCCAGGCAGTCGATGTCCAGGCTCAGGTAGAGGGGCGGGTGGTCCAGCGCGGCCATGCGCTCTTCCACCTGCTGCAGCACCGGGCTGAGCTGGATCGGGCTTTCCAGGCCGCGCAGGGTGCGGGCGTCGAAGATCAGCCCGCCCTGTTCCTTCACATACTCGCGCGCCTCGCGCAGGCCGGCCGAGCGTATGCCGATCTGCACAAAGCCCTCCTTCAGCACCAGACCCTCCTGGATCGCCTCGTAGACCCAGGTTCCATGGCCGCTGGGCTCGCCGAAATGGTCTTCCCAGGTGTCGCAATGGGCGTCGAAATGGATCACCGCCAGCGGCCGGCCGTAATGGGCCCGGTAGGCGCGCAGCAGCGGCAGGGTGATGGAATGGTCGCCGCCCAGCCAAGCCATGTGCTGCCTGGCGATCATCGGAGCGATCAGCGGCAGCATCGCCGCGCGCATGGCCTCCAGGCTGGTGTTGGGCAGGGGCAGATCGCCCAGGTCGCTGCAATGCCCTTCGGGGCTGGTGTCGAACAGCGGGTGCGTGCCGTCGCACAGCATGTGGCTGGCTTCGCGGATGGCGCGCGGGCCGAAACGCGCGCCGGGGCGGTTGGTCACGCAGCCGTCCCAGGCGATGCCGGCGATGGCGTAGGGCGTGGGGGAGGGCTGCCGGGCATCGCCCTGGGGCAGCTTCATGAACGCGGTGTTGCTGAGGAAGGCGAAGCTGTTGCTCATCAAACTATCCTTTGGGCATGGGCAGTGCCGCCGACAGGGCCTGCAGCAGGGGCTCCTCCCACCTGTCGAAGGCCGAGTAGCGGCCGGGGTGTGTGTCGGGATCATCGGGCAGACCGTTGATCACGTACATCATGCCCCAGCGCTGGGCTGGGTTGAAGAAGAAGCCGGCCCGCAGGCCGTACGCGTCGCCCACGTGACCCCAGGCCTGCAGGCCGCCCGAACGGCGCAGCCGATCCCCGTAGCCCGGGCCGCTGCGGTCAATGAAGTGCTGCAGTCCCAGGCCCCAGGCCTGGAACAGGCCGCCGAAGTCGTCGCCGTTGGCCAAGCTGGGCGCATGGCGCCAATGCTCGCTGAGCATGGTGGCCACCGTGGCAGGCTGCAGCAAGACCTGGCCCTCGAAGCGGCCCTGGTCAAGCAGCAGTTGCAGCACGCGCGCCAGGCCTGGCAGGCTGATGCGCAGCCCGCCCTGCGGGGCAAACAGCGTGCCGTTGCTGCCGGGCTGATACTGGCCCAGCTCTGCGGGCGGCGCAGCTGGGCCCGCGGCCGCGTCGTCGGCCTGCGGCAGCCATTGCGCGCCACGCCGCCGACACAGGCTGGCGAGCCGGCGCTGCGCCTCGGCGGGCAGGCTGGCGGCGTTGAAGCCACCGACGATGCCCAGCGGCGCCAGCAGCAATTCGTCCATCAGGAGATCGAAGCGCTGGCCGCTCACGGCCTCCATCACCGTGGCGATGAGGCCGAAGGCCAGATTGCAGTACGAGAAGAAGCGACCGGGCGCCTGCGGTAACCAGGCCGTCGGGTCGCGCAAGCTGCAGCGCAGCGCCTGGCCATCGGCAAAGCGGGTGCCGAGGGCGTCGCTGAGCCCGCTGCGGTGGCTGAGCAGCAGGCGCAGGGTGATGGGCTGCCCCGGGTGGGCAGGGTGGCGTGGCCGGAAGTCCAGGTACTGGCTCACATCGGTGTCCAGCGCCAGCTGGCCGCGCTCCACCATGCGCATCACCGCCACGGCCACCACCAGCTTGGAGACGGATGCAACTCGGTAGAGCGTGTGCTCGCTGACCGCCTGCGCCGGCGCCAGGCGGGCCCAGCCGGCCTGGGCCTGCTGCACGATCTCGCCGTCCCGCATGAGCAGCCCCGCGGCGCTGAGCAGGGGCTGCTTTGGGTCTTGCACCAAGGCCCGCACCGTATCGCCCAGCGCTGCCGTGCCGGCCGCGCGGGCGCCGTGGCCGAGCAGGGGTGCCGCCAGCATGCCGCCCAGCAGGATGCGCCGCCGCGTCAGGTCTGCCGCAGCCAGCTGCCGGCTCATTTGAAGCTGTAGCTCAGGTTCAAGCCGACGGTGCGCGGCTGGGTGGTGATGAGGCGCCGGCCCAGCTGCGTGTCGCCCACGGCCTGGTAGGAGGTGATCGCGCGCACATCACGCAGGTTTTGCACCCACAGGCTCAAGTCCCAGTGATCCCAGCTCAGACCGAGATTGGCATTGAGCAGGGTGTAGGCCGCATAGGCATGCGGGGCCGCTTGCTTGGGGTCGTCCTGGCGCGAGGAGAGCACGGCGCCCACCCGGCGCGCGTTCAGCCCGACGCTGAACTCCATGCCGTTTTCCAGCTCCCGGCTGTAGCGCAGGCCCGCGGTGTGCTTCCAGGCGGGCGCGCCGCCCAGCGCACCGCCGGCCGACCAGGTGGTGCAGCCGCTGCCGTCCACGTAGGCGCACAGGGTCTTGGTCTGGTCCCACACGGCCTTGGTGTAGGCGCTGTTCAGGCTGAACTGCCAGTGTTCGTTGAGCAGGTAGCGCGCGGCGACCTCGATGCCCTGCGTGTGGGCATCCGGGCCGTTGGCCGTGCCGTTGATCGGGAAGCCGATGCCGAAGTTGGGGCTGTCGGGGTTGTGGTCTTCCAGGCTTTGCGAGAAGTCGGTCTGTGTGTTTTTCCACTTGATGCGGTAGACATCGGCCTGCAGCTGCAGGCGACGCTCGAGCGCAAATCCCTTCACGCCGAGTTCGAAGTTGGTGGTGGTGTCGGGCAGGTAGTTCTGGACCGCCTGGTTCACGGCCTTGACGGTGCCGGCAAAGCTGTCCACATCGTCGCGGAAGCCGTTGCTGCCGCCACGGCGGAAGCCTTGCGAGAGCGTGGCGTAGCCCAGCATGTCGTCGCTGAGTTGGTAGGCGCTGTTGAGCTTGAAATAGGCCTTGCCCTTGCCGCTGTCGGTGAATTCGCCGCCGCGGCTGGTGGAGCCGATGTAGTCGCGCACCAGGGGCGTGGCGCGGTCTTCGTAATTGAAGACGCGGGCGCCGGCGGTGAGGGTCCAGCGCTCGGTGGGCTTGAAGCTCAACTCGCCATAGGCGGCGGTTTCGCGGTAGCGGCTCTGCATGTCCTCGGCATAGCCCTCGTCCACACGGCCGCCCACGGCGGCGCGCGTCCAGGTGAGCGCGGGGTACCAGCTCTGCAGCACCGGGAAGCCCACGGCATCCAGGCCCGGCAGCCATTCCGAGAAGCGCAGGTTCTTGTCCTGGCCGTTGCGGTACAGGCCTAGCAGCCAGTTCCAGGGGCCACTACCGTTGGACAGCAGGCGCAGCTCGTGGCTGTGGCCGCGGTAGCGGTTGTCGAAGCTCATGAAGGCGCTGCGCTTGCTGTCGCCCAGGCCCAGGCCGGTGATCCAGCCGTAGTAGCTGTTGCCATTGGCCGCGTAATCACCCTGGCCGACGCGCGCATCGCTGAAGCGCGAGCTGCTGGCGTGCAGGCGCGCGAAGCCGAGGTTCCAGTCCAGGTCCAGGCTGTCGAGCTTGAAGTCGCGGTCCGCAAACTCCGGGTAGCGCGAGATCAGGGTGTGGTCGTTCGCGGCGAAAGGGGTGTCCCAGGTGGAGTCGTAGCTCACGCCCGGGTTCTGTGCCTGCGCCACCTTCACCGGCAGGGTGTTGGCGCCATTGCTGCCATGCGCCAGCATCGATTGCTCCGCATGGGCCAGCAGCAGCTCCAGGTCGGCGGTGGGCTTGAACAGCAGGGAGACCCGGCCACCCTTGACACGCTGCCAGTCGTCGCGTGGGTACAGCAGGGTGCCGGCGTCGGGGCGGCCGTCCCAGGCCAGCTTGGGGTCGGTGATCCAGGGTCGGTTGGCCAGGCGGTCGGTGTAGCCCTTCTCGTCCAGCTTGGCCAGCGAGACGCGCAGGGCCAGCTGCTCGCTCAACGGCGTGTTCAGCATCAGGTCGGTGTCGTTGCCCAAGGCCCCGTGGCGTGTCTGGTAGAAGGAGGTGTTGAGCCTGGCGTCGAAGCCGCGCGTGTCGGGCTTGTTGGTGATGTAGCGGATGGTGCCGCCCAGGCTGCCGGCGCCGTAGAGTGTGCCCTGCGGGCCCAGCAGGGTTTCGACGCGAGACACGTCCTTGATGCGGTAGCCCATATGCGGCAGCGGCGTGTCGTCCAGGTAGTAGGCCACCGTGGTGCGGATGAACTGTTCCAGGTTGTTGGCGTTGACGTTGGAGACGTTCAGGCCCCGCACCGAGACCGAATCGGCAAAGCGTGCGCTGTTGCCGGGGGCGTTGATGGAGACGTTCTCGGCGATCAGCTTCTTGGCGTCGCTGATGTTCGCCTCGCGCAGCTGCTCCTGCGTGAGCGCGCTGACGTTGTAGGGCACCTTGTGCGCAGCCTGGTTGCGCTTGCTCGAGGTGATCACCACGGTCTCGAGCTTGTCGGTGGGCTTCTTGCTGCCCGGGCTCAGGATCGGCAAGGCTTCGTCACTCGCCTCGGCTGCTTGAAGCTGCGCGTGGGCCGGCGCCAGCAGGCCCAGCGTCAGCAATGCCACTGCATGCGCCACCGGGGTGGCGGAGATCTTTGTTGCGCTCATCGTCAAGTACTCCTCGCTTGGGGATGGCGCGACTTTCACGGCTGTGCAGTGCCGCGGCGATTGAGATTTCTGCGCGCCCCCATGCCACGCGGTTATGCCGTTGCCGCGCTCTCCTGGGAGAACAGCATGCCCAAGGCTGATGTCCTATTTGGAAACCTGTGGTTTCCAAGTAGGATTTGCCATGGCGAATGCACTGAATCCCCTGGAAGTCCTGCTGGAGTTGCATATGAGCGGCAGCCTGGCACTCACGGCCAGCCGCATGGGCAAGACGCCCTCGGCGGTGTCCAAGCTGATACGTGCCCTGGAAGTGCAGGCCGGTCATGCGCTGGTGGAACACGCCGCGCGACCGCTCAAGCTCACCGAAGCGGGGCGCGCCTACGCTGAGGCGGCGCGGCTGGTGCGCAACCAGCTGCGGGAGACCGAGGACCGAATCGCCAGCCTGAGCAAGCAACCGGGCGGCAGCCTGCGCATCACCAGCTCCATGCTGTTTGGCCACACGGTGCTGGCCGACTACGTGGTGGAGTTCAGGCGTGCCCATCCCCAGCTGCGTGTGGAGGTGGTGTTGAGCGACGCCTATGTGGATCTGGCGCGGGACGACCTGGACCTTGCCATCCGCCACGGCCAGCGTGCCAGCGGGGACATGATTGCGCGCGCCATCGGCCGCAACAGCGTGCGCCTGTGTGGCACGCCGGGCTATTTCAAGCGCCACGGGCGACCGCAGCGACCGGAGGATCTGTTCACGCATGAATGCCTGAACTTTCGCGCCGACACGCTGGACTCGCGCTGGCGCTTTCACAGCGCCGGCGGCGAAAGCGTGTTCGCCACGCCGATGGCGCGGCTGAGCTCCAACAGCGACGACTTCCTGCTCGCCAGCATGCGCGCCGGTGATGGGCTGCTGCCCTGCTTTGAGTGGGCCGTGGGGAAGGAGCTGCGCGCGGGACGCCTGCAGTCCTGTCTGGACGACTGGCGCTTCGAAAGCGATGCCTTTGGCGAACCCGAGCTGTGGGCCGTCTATCCGCGCGGCCAGCGCGGCAAGGCCAAGGTCAGGCAGTTCGTCGACGGATTGATCGAATGGCTGGCTGCGTTGCAGGGATAGGGCGGCGCCGCGGCAGGCCGCGTTGACCCTGGCTTGACCTTGCGCAAACCGTCTTGAGCCGTTGGAATAGACCGACACCACGCCGGCCGCCCCGGTGCTAACTTGCGCGCACTTTGCAATCCTGCTGGAGGTGCCCCGTGCCCAAGACCCTGATCGAACCCTTCCGCATCAAGAGCGTCGAGCCCATTCGCATGACCACGCGCAGCGAGCGCGAGGCGCTGCTGGCCGCGGCCAAGCTGAATGTCTTCAAGCTGCCCGCCGAGGACGTGCTGATCGACTGGCTCACCGACTCGGGCACCGGCGCGATGTCCTCGCGCCAATGGGGCGCCATCATGGAGGGCGACGAGAGCTATGCCGGCGCGCGTAGCTTCTACCGCCTGCAGGCGGTGATCCAGCAGATCACCGGCATGCAGCATTTCGTGCCCACCCACCAGGGCCGCGCCGCCGAGAAGGTGCTGTTCACCGCGGTGTGCAAGCGCGGCGAACTGGTGCCCAACAACTGCCACTTCGACACCACCCGCGCCAACCTCGAATACCTGGGCGTGGAAGCGCGCGATCTGGTGATTGCCGAGGGCCTGCAGCCGGCCCTGATCCATCCCTTCAAGGGCAATATCGACCTGGCGCGCGTCGAGGCGCTGCTCCAGGCCGAGGGCGATCGCATCCCCTTCGGCATGATCACGGTGACCAACAACACCGGCGGCGGCCAGCCCGTCTCGATGGCGAATATCCGCGCCTATGCCCAGCTGCTCAAGGCGCATGGCAAGCCCTTCATCATGGACGTGTGCCGCTTTGCCGAGAACGCCATGTTCATCAAGATGCGCGAGCCGGGCTATGCCGAGACCTCGATCCGCGACATCGTCAAGGAGATGTTCTCCTACGCCGATGGCTGCACCATGAGTGCGAAGAAGGACGGCATGGTGAATATCGGCGGCTTCATCGTGCTGCGCGACGAGGCCTGGATGGACGCGGTGCGCAACGGCCTGATCATGAGCGAGGGCTTCCCCACCTATGGCGGCCTGGCGGGCCGGGACCTGGAGGCGCTGGCCGTGGGCCTGGAGGAGGGCATGCAGGAGGACTATCTGCGCTACCGCCTGCGCACCGCCGAATACCTGGGCGAGCGCCTGGAGGCGGCCGGCGTGGGCTTCGTCCGGCCGACCGGCGGCCATGCGGTCTATATCGATGCGCGCACCGTGCTGCCCGACATGCCGGTCGAGCATTACCCGGCCTGGGCGCTGTGCAATGCGCTCTATCTGGAGGGCGGCATCCGCGGCGTGGAGATCGGTTCGGTGATGTTCGGCAAGCGCCTGGACGACGGCAGCGAGACCTATCACAGCATGGAGCTGCTGCGCCTGGCCTTCCCGCGCCGCATGTACACGCAATCGCATTTCGACTATGCGGCCGAGGTGATTGCCGAGGTCAAGCAGAAGGCCGCCAGCATCCGCGGCGTGCGCATCGTCAAGCAGCCCAAGTTCCTGCGCCACTTCACCTGCGAATGTGAGTGGATTTGACCTGCACTCCTAGAATGCTGGTCGCCCCAGCCGCCGGGCCAGCCAGCATGCCATCGCACCAAGCGCCGATCATCAGCACCAACGCCTTTTGCTCAGGCCAATTTGCGCCGCACGGCGAATTCCGCATCCAGTGCCTGGACGGGCTGCTTTGCTACGAGGCGATCGGCCCCTTCAATCTGGAGGCGGTGCGCGCGCTGGGGCCGGCGCGCCGCCAGGCCTTTGAGCGCTGGGCGTCGACGCCCGGGACCAGGCCCGCGGTGCTGGTGCATTGGCAGCACAGTGCGCTGATGTCGCCCGAGGCCTTCGCGGCCTACCACGCCGGCCTGAGTGCCACCGTGCAGTCGCTGGCCATGCCCCCGGTCGTGGCCTGGGTGGCCGAGCCCGAGCTCGAGGGCATGGATTTCATGGTGGAGCGCTTTGCCAAGGTCTTCGCCGACAGCCGCATCGAGTTTCGGCTGTTCACGGACTGGCGCGAGGCCGAGCGCTGGTTGCGTGCGCGCCTGGCGGAAGCCGACCAGCGCTGAGCCAGGGCTCAGACCAGATGGCAGGCCACCTGCCGGCCATCCACCTCGCGCAGCTCGGGTTCCTCCACCGCGCAGCGCGCCTGCGCGAGCGGGCAGCGCTTGTGGAAGGCGCAGCCGCTGGGCGGGTTCAGCGGGCTCGGCAGTTCGCCCTGGATCTTGATGCGCAGCCGGCGGTCCTGCGCGCGCAGCGCCGGCGTGGCGCTCATCAGCGCCTGCGTGTAGGGGTGCAGCGGGCGCGCGAAGATGCGCGCCTTGTCGCCGTACTCGACGGCGCGGCCCAGGTACATCACCAGCAAGTCCTTGGCCACATGCTCGACCACGCTGAGGTTGTGGGAGATGAACACATAGCCGGTGCCGAACTCGTCCTGCAGGTCCATGAAGAGATTGAGGATCTGCGCCTGGATCGAGACGTCCAGCGCCGAGACCGGCTCGTCGGCCACCACCACGCGCGGGTTCAGCATCATGGCGCGCGCGATCGCGATGCGCTGGCGCTGGCCGCCCGAGAACATATGCGGGTAGCGGCGCAGGTGCTCGGGCCGCAGCCCGACCTTGTGCACCAGGGCCTCGACGCGTTCGAGGCGCTCGGCCTGGCTCAGGCGGGTGTTGATGACGAGGGGCTCGGCCAGCGTGGCGGCGATGCTCTTGCGCGGGTTCAGCGAGGCAAATGGGTTCTGGAACACCATCTGCACGCGCTGGCGCAGCGCCTTGAGCGTGGCCGCGTCGGCGTGCGCCGCGTCCTGGCCCTCGATCAGCAGGGAGCCGCTGGTGGGCGGCTCGATCAGGGTGAGCTGGCGCGCCAGCGTGGACTTGCCACAGCCCGACTCGCCCACCACCGCCAGGGTCTCGCCGGCCTTCAGGCCGAAGCTCAGGCCGTTGAGCGCCTTCACCGTGGCCTTGGGCGCGAACCAGCCGCGGCTGACGCGGTAATGGCGCGCCAGGCCCTGGGCTTGCAGCAGCAGCGGCTCAGACATGGGCGTGCTCCCTGGCGGCGCCGACCGGATGGATGCAGCGCACGCCCTCGACCAGGGCGGGCCTGGCGGCCTCGCAGGCCGGCGTGACGTAGCGGCAGCGCGGCGCCAGCAGGCAGCCGCGCGGGCGGTCGTGCGCGCCTGGCACGATGCCGGGCAGGGCGCTGAGGCGGCGCTGGCCCGCGCTGTGCTCGGGGATGGCGGCCAGCAGGGCCTCGGTATAGGGGTGGCGCGGCGCGTCGAAGAGGGCGGGCACCGGCCCGGTCTCGACCACCTGGCCGGCGTACATCACCGCCACGCGCTGCGCCATCTCGGCCACCACCGCGAGGTCATGCGTGATCATCACCAGCGCCATGCCCTGCTCGCGCTGCAGCTTCAGCAGCAGATCCATGATCTGGGCCTGGATGGTGACGTCCAGCGCGGTGGTGGGTTCGTCGGCGATCAACAGCTTGGGGCCGCAGGCGATCGCCATCGCGATCATGACGCGCTGGTTCATGCCGCCCGAGAGCTCGTGCGGATAGGCCTTCAATCGGCTGCGCGCGGCCGGGATCTCCACCTGCTCCAGCAGCTCGAGCGCACGCGCGCGCGCCGCGCCGCCGCGCAGGCCCAGGTGCGCCTTCAGCACCTCCTCGATCTGGTAGCCCACCGTGTAGCTGGGATTCAGGCTGCTGAGGGCGTCCTGGAAGATCATCGCCATGTCGCGGCCGACGATGGCGCGGCGCTGGGCCGCGCTGATGCCCTGCAGCGAGCGGCCCTGGAACTCCAGCGCGCCGGCGCTGACGCGGCCCGGTGCGCCGATCAGGCCCATCAGCGCCATCATGCTGACCGATTTGCCCGAGCCCGATTCGCCCACGATGCCCAGCACCTCGCCGGGCGCGAGCGTGAAGTCCACGCCATCCACCGCGGCAAAGCTGCCGAACTCGACCCGGAGGTCTTCTATGCATAGCAGGGGAGAAGAAGGCGACATCAGCCGGCTCGTTTCAGTTTGGGGTCCAGCGCATCGCGCAGGCCGTCGCCCATCAGGTTGATGGCCAGCACCGAGACTAGGATGGTCAGGCCCGGCAGGGTCACGACCCAGGGGGCGCGCTCGATGTAGTCGCGCGCGGCCGAGAGCATGCTGCCCCATTCGGGCGTGGGCGCCTGCACGCCCAGGCCCAGAAAGCCCAGGCCGGCGGTCTCCAGGATGGCGGCCGAGAAGCTCAGCGTGGCGTTGACGATCAGCGGCGCCATGCAGTTGGGCAGCACCGCCGAGAACATCAGGCGCAGCGTGCCGGCGCCGGCCACGCGGCTGGCGGTGACGTACTCCTTGCCGATCTCGGCCAGCGCGGCTGCGCGCGTCAGGCGCGTGTAGCCGGGCAGCGCGCCGATCGCGATCGCGATCACCGTGTTGACAAGACCTGGCCCCAGCACGGTGATGACGCAGATCGCCAGCAGCAGCCCCGGCAGGGCCAGCATGATGTCCATCACCCGCATGATGGCCGGCGACACGGCGCGCTGGTAGAACGCCGCCGTGAGGCCCAGCAGCACGCCGGGCAGCATGGACATCAGCACCGAGGCCAGGCCGATGCCCAGCGAGACGCGGCCGCCATGCAGCAGGCGCGAGAGCAGGTCGCGGCCCAGCTCGTCGGTGCCGAGCAGGAAGCGCCAGCTGCCGCCCTCGGCCCATACCGGCGGCGTGAGCATGTGCTCGCGGTATTGCTCGATCGGGCTGTGCGGCGCGATCCAGGGCGAGAGCAGGGCGCTGGCGGCGATCAGCAGGAACACGGCCAGCGCCAGCAGCGCACCGCGGTTGGCCGCAAAGCCACCCCAGAACTCGGCCAGCGGCGAAGGGTAGGCCGGCGCTTCGATCACTTGGCTCATGACTTGGAACGGATGCGCGGGTTCACCACGCCGTAGAGAACATCCACCAGCAGGTTGACGGCGATGAAGGTGCAGGCCGAGATCAGGATGCCGGCCTGCACCACCGGGTAGTCGCGCCGGCCGATCGAGTCGATCAGCCATTTGCCGATGCCCGGCCAGGAGAAGATGGTTTCGGTCAGCACCGCGCCGGCCAGCAGGCTGCCGGTCTGCATGCCCACCACGGTGAGTACCGGGATCAGCGCATTGCGCAGCGCGTGCACCAGCACGATGCGGGCGGGCTTCAGCCCCTTGGCCTGGGCGGTGCGGATGTAGTCCTCGCGCAGCACCTCCAGCATGCTGGAGCGCGTCATGCGCGCCACCACCGCCATGGTGGAGGTACCCAGCACCAGGGCCGGCAGCAGCAGGTGCAGGCAGGCCGATTTGAAGGCGCCGGCCTCGCCGCTGAGCCAGGCGTCCACCAGCATGAAGCCGCTCACGCGGGCGACGTCGTACTCGATGCTGATGCGGCCCGAGACCGGCGTCCAGCCCAGGCCCACCGAGAAATACATGATGAGGATCAGCCCCCACCAGAACACCGGCATCGAATAGCCCACCGTGGCCACGCCCATCACGCCCTGGTCCAGCAGCGAGCCGCGCCGCAGGCTGGCCGCCATGCCCAGCAGCAGGCCCAGGCTGAGCGCGAGCAGCAGGGCGGTCAGCGCCAGCTCCACGGTGGCGGGGAACAGTGCCGCGAACTCGGCAGAGACCGGCGCACGGCTCACCAGCGACTGGCCCAGATCGCCGTGCAGCAGCTTGCCCACATAGTCGAGGTATTGCACGTGCAGGGGCTGGTCCAGCCCCATGCGGCGCACCAGCTCGGCATGCGCCTCGGGGTCGAGCCGGCGCTCGCCCATCATCACCTCGATCGGGTCGCCCGGCACCAGCCGTATCAGGCCGAAGGCGACGATGGTGATGCCCAGCAGGGTGGGCAGCAGGGTGGCGAGCTTGTGCAGCAGGAACTTGAACATCACCAGCGTGAGGTGTAGGGCTTCTGGGCGGCAGGGCCGCGGGGGTCAGTGCTTGATAACTTCATGCCTTCCGGCAGGTTCACCACCTCCAGCAGGGCCGCGGTTTCGGCGTCGGGCTCGCCATCGTACTTGGCGGGGCGGTATTTCATCTGGAAGGCGGCGATCACATTGCGCGTCATGGCGTCGAGCTCGCCATGGCGCGGCACGCCGAAGCCGTGGCGCGCCAGCTGGTCCTGGAACCAGGCCACGTCCGGCAGCGCGGCCTGGTAGCCGGGCAGCCTGGCGGCCACCAGCTCGGCATCGGGCCAGGCGATCAGGCCGGCGTCGGCGAACTGCTTCCAGGGAAACATCGGGCCGGGGTCCTGCTTGGTCTGGGGCTGGATATCGCTGTGGCCGAGAATTCGCTCGGGGCGGATCTGGTGGCGCAGCACGATGTCCTTGCTGAGCGCCAGCACCGCGTCGATCTGCTTCTGCGAGAAGGGCACATAGCTGACCGTGCCGTCCGCCGCCACCTGGCGGCCCGGGTTGACGATCTCGATGCCGATCGAGCTGGGGTTGAGATTGGCATGGCCGCGCCAGTAGCTGGGGCCGGCATGCCAGGCGCGCTGGCTTTCCTCCACCAGGCGGTAGGTGACGACCGGATCGTCGCGCACCAGGTAATGGCTGGAGACCTTGCCGCCGGTGGTGAGGGTCTTGAGCGCGCTCTCGAAATTTCCCACCGTGTAGTGCAGCACCAGGAAGAGCACGCGGCTGTCCTGGTTCTCCGAGCGGTAGCTGGTATCGATGCGTGGGCCGCTGGCGCAGGCGCTCAGCAGCAGGGCGGTGAGGGCGCAGGTGGTGAGTCGCAGGTTCATGGGGTCAGGTCTTGAGCGTCAAGCAGCGCGAGGCGGGCGGCGGTGTGATGGGCTTGCAGCTGCTGCACGCGCAACTCTAGGTCAGCCGGCAGGGCCTCGCGCAGGCCGGCGGCAATCGATTCGTGCAGCAGCAGGGCGCGGCCGGCGGCCACCACCGGGCGCGGGCCATGGCGGCGCAGCAGGGCCAGGGCCAGGCGCGCCAGTTCGTGGCCGGCGCGGCGCAGCAGCGCGCGCGCCCGTGCGTCGTGCTCGGCGGCGGCGGCCACGGCCAGCGCCAGGCGGCCCACCGCACCGCGGTCGGCGCCGTAGACGAAGGCGCGCGTGCTGGCCCAGTCGCTGCCACCGATGGCGGCATACAGCGCCTGCGCCAGCGGCCAGCCCTGGGTGCTGCCAGGCTGCTCGTCCTCCTGGCGCCAGATCGCGGCCAGGGCCTCGCGGGCGATCCAGTAGCCACCGCCCTCGTCGCCCAGGATGGGGCCGCGGCCGCCGGCGCGCTCGAAGCGGCCTTGCTGGTCGATGAAGGCGGCGATGGCGCCGGTGCCGGCATAGACCAGATAGCCCTCGCCGGGGGCGGCAAAGGCGCTGCGGTAGGCGATCTCCATATCGCTGCCGCAGTGCATCTGGCGCGGCGCCAGGCCCAGCGCCTGCGCGAGCAGGTCCTTGAGCTGCTGGGCCACCGGCCCCTGCGGTTCGGCCAGGCCGGTGATGCCGGCCACCAGGCGGCTGGGGCGGCCATGCAGCAGCACCGCGGCGGCCAGCTGGTGCAGGGTCTGGGTCAGCGCCATGCGGCCGGCGGCCTGCGCCAGCTGGGTGGCGCTGATGCCGGCCACCTGGCCCTCGGCCAGCAGCGCGCCGTCGGGCCCGGCCAGGGCCCAGCGCGTGTGCGTGCCACCGGCGTCCAGGCCGAGGCCAAGGTCGCTGGGGGCGGGCGGTGAGCTGGGGGCGGCGCAGAACATGGGCAGGCCGAGCTTACGTGGCCGCGCGCCCGGGTGACCAATGTCAATGGCGCTGCCGGGCATAACCTCGGCGCATGTTCGGGATCTCCCGGGATGTCCCGCACGCAGGGGGCAGGCGGCGCGCGGTTCAGTTTCGGTTCATCTTGCGCGCCCATGCTGGCGCTGCTGTTGCCTACAGGAGTGCCGCACCATGATGAAGCCATGTCCGTCTCTGCGTCCCCTGGTCCTGAGCCTGGGTTTGTTGAGCCCCTTGTGGGCGGCTGCCAGCGTGTTCGGCACGCTGGGTAATTTCGACGTCGTGAACGACACCGGTCAGACCGCCCATGGCTTCGAGATCGAGCTCGAAGGCCTGCATCTGGGTGACATCACCGACACCTTTGGCGGCGCCGGCCGCGGCTTCCCCACCACGGTGGAGCGCTATGGGGCCCCCGAAGTCACCGAGTACAACGTCGGCGGCGTGTTCGGCGTGCGCGTCACCTACAAGGCCAGTTTTGCCGCCGGCGTGTGGAACGTGGGCACGCCCAGCGGCGTGTTCAGCACCCCGGGCGAGAGTTGCTGGACCGGTGGCGGCATCGGCTATGGCCCCAGCACGCCCTGCGACCATTTCGGTGTCGGCACGGTGGGCAATGCCAGCCAGACGCGCTACAGCTGGCTGGTGGAGAGCAGCCCCGGCTCGGGCGTGCTGAGCCCGGTGACGGCGGCGCTGCCGGCGCCCGCCTGGCAGGTGACGCCCTCGCCCAACCCGGCCCAGCCGCCGGTGGTGGTGGCGCGCATCCAGGCGCCGGCGCCGCCGGAAACGCCCGAGCCGCAGTTCGGCGAGCCGGTCTGGGTCAAGGTCTACACCACCGAGTTCGAGGAGAAGATCAGCCTCGAGGAGCTGATGGGCGGCGACCCCAAGATCAAGCTGGCCAAGAGCGAGACCGAGATCGAATGGCAGTTGCTGCAGACCGACCCCGGCAACCCGAACGCGGGCCAGCTGGAGAACGGCGGCCTGGCGGCGGTGGGCGATAAGTCCGAGTCGGTGGTGCGGCGCTATGAGTTCTACCACTACATCGGCGCCTTCGACCCCGAGAACCACGAGGCCAAGCCGCTGCTGGGCGACTCCAATGCCGACCCCAGCGAGGTGGGTGAATTCATCGGCGCGCAGAACGTCGCCATCAACCTGAACGGCAATATCGCCGCGGTGCCCGAGCCCTCCACCTGGCTGATGCTGGGCCTGGGCATGGCGGGCCTGGTCTGGCGCCGCCGCGACTTGATTCAACGCAACTGAGCGCGCGCGCTGCCCGCTGCGCGCCGGCCGCCCGGCGCGATGATGCGCGCATGCAAGTGCTGCTCGTCGAGGATGACATCGATCTGGGCCAGGCGGTTTGCGAGCATCTCGAGGCGGCCGGCCTGCGGGTGCATTGGTGCAAGCTGCTGGCGCAGGCGGCCGCGCTGCCGCCGCCCGAGCTGGCCCTGCTGGACCTGCAGCTGCCGGACGGCGACGGGCTCACCCTGCTGCGCCGCTGGCGCGCCCTGGGCCTGCGTCTGCCCGTGCTGGTGCTGACGGCGCGCGAGCGCATCTCCGAGCGCGTGCAGGGTCTGCGCGCCGGCGCCGACGACTACCTCACCAAGCCCTTCGACCTGGACGAGCTGCTGGCCCGCATCGAGGCCTTGTGGCGGCGCGCCCAGCCGCCCGGCCTGGCGGCGCTGGGTGATCTGGAACTCGATCTGCGCCAGCATTGCGCGCGCCGTGGCGGGCGGGCGCTGGAGCTCACCGCGATGGAATGGGCCCTGCTGAAATGCCTGGCCGCCGCGCCTGGCCGCATCGTCGAGCGCGACCGGCTGGAGACGGCGCTGGCGCCGCTCAGCCATGCCGACAGCAGCAGCAACTCGCTGGAGGTGATCGTCAGCCGCTTGCGCAAGAAGCTGGGGCCGGCGCGCATCAGCACCCACCGCGGCCTGGGCTATCGCTTTGAGGCCTGACAACGCCACCGCCGGCTGGAGCCTGGAGCGGCGCCTGCGCCGGCGCATGCTGCTGGCCCTGCTGCTGGCCTGGCTGCTCGGCAGCGGCGTGGCCCTGCTGGCGGTGCAGGAGGAAACCGACGAGGTGCTGGACAGCGCCCTGGTCGAGACCGGCCAGCATCTGCTGGGCCTGGGCGATGCGGTGCTGGGCAGCGTGACCCTGCAGGGCGCGCCGGCGGGTTTTGCCGCGCATGATGAATTCGTCGTCTACCAGGTGCTGGACGCGCAGGGCCACCTGCGCTGGCGCTCGCACCGCGCGCCCGAGGCGCAGCTGGCGCCGGCGGTGCGGCCGGGCCTGCTGAACCATGGCGCCTGGCGCGTGGCGGTGCTGGACTCGCGCGCCAGCGTCTACCGTGTGCTGGTGGCCGAGCCGCTGGCGCACCGTGCCGAGGTGCTGTGGGAGGCCGCGCTGGCGATGCTGCTGCCGCTGCTGGCCCTGCTGCCGCTGAGCTGGCTGATCCTGCACCTGCTGCTGCGCGCCAGCTTCCGCAGCCTGGCGCCGGTGCAGCAGGCGCTGCGCGGCGACGCCCAGGCGGCCCTGCCGCTGCAGGGCATGCCGCAGGAGTGGCTGCCGCTGCTGCAGGAGGTGAATGCGATGCGGGCGCGCCAGCAGATGATGGTGGAGGCCGAGCGCGCCTTCGCCGGCCAGATGGCGCATGAGTTGCGCACCCCGCTGGCGGCGGCGCGCGCCCAGGTGCAGCGCCTGCTGCAGGTGCTGGGCCCGGCGGCGCCGCCGGCGCAGGCCGAGCGCGCCGGCGCGGTGCTCAAGCAGCTGGACCGCGTCAGCGCGCTGGCCGCGCGCCTGCTGGAGCTGGCGCGGGTGGACGCCGGCCTGGCGCTGCGCCGCGAGCCGGTGGACCTCAAGCTGCTGGCGCGCCTGGTGCTGGACGAGTTCGAGCATGGCGGCCAGCGCCCGCCGCAGCTGCATCTGTGCGAGGCCCCGGCCCTGGTGCTGGGCGACATGGACGCGCTGGGCATCGCGCTGCGCAACCTGGTGCACAACGCGCGCCTGCATGGCGGCGCGGAGGCGAACGTCGAGCTGCTGGTGGAGCCGGCGCGCCTGTGCGTGCGCGACGACGGGCCGGGCCTGGATGCCGGCCGGCTGGCGCAGCTCAGGCAAGACCTGACCCTGGGTCAGGGGCCGCAGGCGCGGCTGGGGCTGGCCCTGGTGCACAAGATCGCCGAGCAGTCGGGGGCGCTGCTGCGGATGCGCTCGCCCTGCGCGGGCGGGCGCGGCTTCGAGGCCAGCATCGAGTGGGTGCGGCCATGAAAGAAAAAGGGCTCCCGAAGGAGCCCTGTGTGTCACGCAAGCGCGCGGGTTCTGGTTAGAACTCGTACTTCGCGGTGACCTGCACGGCCCACTGCGATTCGCCCTTGTTCTGGCGCGTCTCGTAGTCGTCCAGGCCGGTCACGCCGTAGACGTACTTGCCGCCCTGCATGCCGGCGAAGTTGACGAAGCCGCGGCGGTTGCCGCCGTTGCCGCCACCCAGGGTGAAGGGGATCTCGTCGATGCGGCCCCAGCTCTTGTTGAGCATGTTGCCGATGTTGAGGAAGTCCATCGTGATCACGCCCTTGTGGCCGGCGAACAGGCCCGGCACTTCCTGGCTCAGGCGCAGGTCGAAGGTGTTGGCGAACTTGGACTTGGCGCTGTTGCGTCCGATCACGCTGCCGCGTGCGGCATCGAGGTCGGGGTTGGCAGCCACGATTTCCCAGAAGCGTGCTTCGGCGGCGGCGGCGTTGTTCAGGCCGCTGTTGGGCGCGCCGCGGAAGATCACCTCACCCGAGCCCGGTGCCTTCGGGATGTACATCAGGTCGTTGCCGTTGATGCCGTCGCCGTTCATGTCGTTCTTGAAGGTCCAGCTGTAGGGCTTGCCCGAACGACCTTCGTATACCAGGCCGACCGTGGTCTTGTACTGGCTGATGAAGGCCTTGGACCAGTTCACGGCACCGCTGAAGCGGTTCTGGATCAGGTAGGACGACTTGGAGGCCACGTCCTCGTTCGGGTTGAACACGGCGCGGTTGGCGTAGTTCGAGAACGAGGTGGAGGAGGTCAGCGGGCTGACTTCCTTGGCGGTGGTGTAGGTGTAGGCCGTCGACCAGTTCCAGCCGGTGTTGTTCTGGCCCAGCGACAGGGTCAATGCCTGGCCGCCACCCTTGCTGGTGCGCTCGGCCACGATCACATTGCCCCAGGCGGTGTCGCGGTTGGCGCGGTTGGAACCACCGCAGCCGCTGATGAAGGCCGGGCCGCCATTCCAGCACTTCGTGCCGTCCAGACCGGCGGCGTTGTAGTACAGCTCGCGGCCATCCGGGCCCGTACCCGTGGGCGTGCCCAGGTTCAGGTTGCGGTAGTTGATGCCGTCCTTGGTCTTGGTCAGCACCACTTCGGCACCGGCCACCAGGCTGTAGGGCAGCTCGGCGTCGAAGGCCAGGTTCATCTTCCAGACCGAGGGCTGGCGCAGACCGGGGTCCAGGAAGTCGATGTTGGCGGCCGGGGGCACGCCGGTGATCGAGGTCGGGTTGTTGGCGTCAGCGTTGAACAGCAGGCTGGCCGGGCACAGCGGGTTGGTGGTGTTGCAGTTCAGGTTGGCCGTGGCCATGCCGGTGTTGGAGAAGGGGTTGGACAGCCAGACATTGGCGGCTGCGCCCTGGAACAGACCGAAGCCACCGCGCAGTTGCTGCTTTTCCTTGGCCTTGGCGTTCAGCGTGTAGTTGAAGCCGAAGCGCGGCTGGAACAGGCTGGCGCCGTCCATGGTCTTGCTGTTGTCGTAACCAAACTTGGTCTTGGCAGCCTGGTTGAACAGCGGTGCATCGGGGATGTCGACCTGGTCGACGCGCGCGCCCACGGTCAGGTTCAGCTTGTCGTTGACGGTCCAGGTGTCCTGCACGAACAGGCCGATGTTGTTCAGCTTCCACAGCGCCACGCCGTCTTCCAGCGTCTTGCCGGCCAGCGGCAGCTGCACCACATAGGTGGAGGGCTTGCCGGCCTGGAACAGGGCCACCGGGTCCGCACCGCGGAAGGTGTAGGTGCCCTTGGTGTTCTGCAGGAAGGCGTTGTAGGTGTCGTTGCTGCTGTAGTCGGCGCCGAACTTGATCTCGTGGTCGTCCTTCACCCAGTTGCCGGCGAAATAGGCGTCCTTGGTGTCGGTGCGCAGGATGTTGAAGTGGCGGCTGTTCTCGGTGCCGAAGAACAGCGAGCGGTCGCCGCTGGCGGTGCCCGCGGGCGCGGCGCCGGTCCAGGTCAGCTGGATCTGCGGCAGGTTGGCAGCGTTTTCAGGCACGCTGTCGTACTTGCGGCTGGAGACCTTGACTTCGGTGGAGAAGTTGTCGGTCCAGTCGGAGAACCACTGGCCCACCACCGTCTCGATGCTCTTCTTCTGGCTCCACCAGTAGGAGTTCAGCGACAGCGAGGTCGAGCTGAAGCCGGCGAAGGTCGGGTCGCCCTGCTCGGTCTTCGCATAGCGCAGGTTGGCGCGCTGCTTGTCGGTGATGTTCCAGTCCAGCTTGAGCAGGTAGTCCTTGACCTTCAGCTCGACGCCGGCGGGGATCTCCGTGCTGCCCACGTCGATGCCCCATTTGTCCTTGGCGACCTTGATGGCGGCGTCGATCTGGGCGGGCGTGATGCCCACATTGGTCAGGGCGCTGCCCACCGGGCCGAAGCTGGGGGTCGCGCGGGTGCTCTTGAGCTCTTCGTAGTTGGCGAAGAAGAACAGCTTGTCCTTGATGATCGGGCCACCCAGGGTGAAGCCCTTGGTGTCTTCCTTGAAGGTCGCGGGCTGGAAGTAGCCCTGGGTGCCGCGGTTGTAGCGCTGGCCGGCCATGCTGTCGTCGCGGTAGACGTAATAGACGCTGCCCTTGTACTCATTGGTACCGGACTTGGTCACCGCGTTGATGTTGGCGCCCGTGTAGCCCTTCTGGGTCACGTCGTAGTTGGAGAGGTTGACCTGCACCGCCTGGATCGCGTCGATCGAGATCGGCTGCTTGGCGGTGGGCAGGTTGTTGGCCTCCAGGCCGAAGGTGTCGTTGGTGGAGACACCGTCGATGGTGATCGAGTTGAAGCGGGTGTTCTGGCCCATGGCCGAGATCTCGCCGCGCTCCTTGTCGGTCTGCGCCAGACGGGGGTCCAGGCGCGCATAGTCCTGCAGATTGCGCTGGATCGAAGCGTAGGCGTCGAGCTCCTTGCGGCCCAGGCTGGTGCCGGCGCCTTGCGAAGCGCTGTCGAACTTGCTCGCCACGGCGCTGCCGGTCACCACCACCTGGCTCAGCACATTGCCGCCCAGGGTGAGGTCGAGGTTCAGCGATTCGGCCAGGGCGAGGTAGATGCCGTCGCGGCTTTCCTTCTCGCTGCCCTTGCTGGCGGTCACCGTGTAGGGGCCGCCCACGCGCAGGCCGCGCACGCTGTAGCGGCCCTCGCCGTCCGTGGTGATGTTGTTCACCGAGCCCGACTCACGGTGCACGATGCTCACCGTGGCGCCCGCCACCGGCTTGCCATCGGCGCCGATGATGCGGCCAGCCACGGCCGAGGTGGTGTTCTGCGCGAACGCGGGGGCTGCCGCGACGATGGCAACGGCCACGCTGAGTGCCGTCCTCGAAAATCCAGACCAATCTTTGCTGCTCATCCTGCATGCTCCATGTTGAGAATTCAGTGACCGAATCCTGGCGCGCCGAAACACCTTGAAGCCGGCCCGCAAACGTTTGACGTTGCAGTTTTCCGGCAAAAAAATGGCCCCAGGGGGTCTTCAAAGGGTTTTCGGCAGGCCGGACAAGCGCGCCAACTCGCACTCATCCCACTTCTATCCAAGTGAAAAGCCTACCAGCGGGGCCTTTCCACTTCAATCCGCGCGTTCCCAGGATTGCCAGGTCCCGGGCCTGCCTCGCGCCATGCCTGGTGGCGCAAAAACGGTGCGGATTCGGTCGTCCACGAGGTGCAGTCTGGGGCCTGGATATTGAGCTTTTGTGACCTTGTCACAGAGTGTGTCCTGTGGCCCACATCGGCCGGGCGGCGGCGGCTGCGCCGGCCATGAGCCGGCCCCAGGCTGGTGCACGCGTGGACAGCAGCGCCGGGTTTTGGCGCCCTGCGAGGGCGAATTGTGGCGTGCATGTTTTTTGCCAGCCGTTGCTCAAAGTCCACAAGCTGGGTGCGAATTCCCCGGCGACGCTGGGGCATGATGGTGGCAGGAGGCTGTCGGGTTTAGGGATGGGCTCGCGTTGGGACGCTTTGGGGGTGCAGGCAAGGCGCAATGCGGAGCCGGATTGGACATCCGGCGAGCAGTTGCAACGCCGCATGCGCCCCCAAAGCGTCCCAACCCTTCGGGCCATAGCGATTTGCCAAGCCATCCGTCGTTGCCGGTGCCTGGTGGGGGCCGATCCCACGGCGGCACCGCCGCCTTGGCTGGCCAGGCAACTCGCTTTGGCGCGAGCCCATCCCTAAGCCCGACAGCCTCCTAGACCTGCCTGCCCAGGCGGGACAGTTCCGACCGGGGGACGCATGGCGCGCGCATCCAAGAAACCAGCGGGCGAGGAAAGAAAAGCCATCAATCTGGCGCTGCAGGGCGGTGGCTCGCATGGCGCGTTCACCTGGGGCGTGCTGGATGCCTTGTTGGCCGACGGCCGCCTGCGCATCGAGGCCATCAGCGCCACCAGCGCCGGCAGCCTGAACGCGGTGGCCCTGGCCGATGGCCTGCGGCGCGGCGGGCCCGAGGGCGCGCGGCAGGCGCTCGCCGGGCTCTGGCAGGCGGTGGCCGCGGCCGGCCGGCTGATGCCCTGGCAAGCACCCTGGCTGGAAGCCTTCATGCAGGGCTGGCAACGGGCGCTGCCGCCCGAGTTCTCGCCGCAGCACTGGTGGGCCGGCAGCCTGCTGCAGGCCTTCTCGCCCTACCAGCTCAACCCGCTCAACATCAACCCGCTGCGGCAGTTGCTGCAGCAATGCGTGGATCTCGACGCGCTGCGCCGGGCGCTGCCGCTGAAGCTGTTCCTCAGCGCCACCAATGTCGAGACCGGCAAGATCCGCGTCTTCAGCGGCAGCGAGATCACGGCCGATGCGGTGCTGGCCAGCGCCTGCCTGCCCAGCCTGTTCCAGGCGGTGGAAATCGACGGCGAGCATTTCTGGGACGGCGGGTTCATGGGCAACCCGGCGATCTTCCCGCTCATCTATGAGGACGTCAGCGCCGACGTGCTGATCGTGCATGTGAACCCGCTGGTGCGCCGGGGCGTGCCGCGCACGGCGGCCGAGATCGCCAACCGCGTCAACGAGATCAGCTTCAACTCCTCGCTGATGCGCGAGATGCGCGCCATCGCCTTTGTCACCAGCCTGATCGACCGAGGCAAACTGGCGCCCGCGGACGCGCGCCGCATGCGCATCCACTCGATACGCTGCGACGAGCTGATGGCGGCCCAGGCGGCCAGCAGCAAGCTGGATATTGGCTGGGCCTATTTGTGCGAGTTGCGCGATGCCGGCCGCGCCCAGGCCGAGGCCTGGCTGGCGGCGCATGTCGAGCAGGTCGGCAAGGCCTCCACGGTCGACATCCGCGCCGAGTTCCTCTAGAGGGTCCTTAAGGTCTCGGAGCCAGCCAGGGCATCGCCGGTGGCAGGGCCGGCTCGGCATAGGGCCCGGCCAGCAGGGCATCGGCCAGGCCGCGCCGGTTCTGCGCCAGCGCCACCATGCTGAAATGGGCATGGCCCGAGCCGAGCGCGCGTGCGCGCGTGAGCGCGATCTGCCCCAGGATCTCGTCCACCGGCCAGCTGTCGGCCTTGTCGCTGATGCGGCTGGTGAACAGGCCCGGGTAGATATGCCGGCCCAGCGGGTTCTGACCATGCCAGTAGTCCAGCAGCACCTCGAACGCCTGCGCGGTCTGTGCGCGCGGCCAGTAGAGCTGCGGCGCCAGATAGTCCAGCCAGCCCTCGCGCAGCCAGCGCTCCACGTCGGCGTAGAGCTTGTCGTACTGCGAGAAGCCGGCAATGCCGGCCGGGCGCAGATCGGGGCGCGGCAGGCCGAAGGGGCTGATGCCCAGCTTGACCCATGGTTTTCCGGCTTCGCGCACCAGCTGGTAGAGCTGCTGCACCAGGCGGTCGACGTTGTCGCGGCGCCAGTCGGCGCGGCTCAGGCCGCTGGCCTGGCCGTGGCGCTGCCAGCTCGGCTCGTCGGGGAAGTCGAGCTCCTGCTTGTTGCCGTCCTGCACCGGGTAGGGATAGAAGTAATCGTCGATGTGGATGCCATCGACGTCGTAGCGCTGCAGCACATCGCGCACCACCGCCAGCGTGTGCGCGGCGGCCGCGGGCTCGCCGGGGTCGATCCAGAGCTGGTCGCCATAGCGCTTGACCCAGTCCGGCCGGGTCTGGCTCAGATGGCCGGCCGCGGCCGCCGAGCGCGCCTGGCTCTGGCGTGCACGGTAGGGGTTGAACCAGGCATGCAGCTCGAGCCCGCGCGCATGGGCCTCGCTCACCCAGGTGGCGAGGGGGTCGTAGAAGGGCTCGGGGGCCTGGCCCTGTGTGCCGCTCAGGTATTCGCTCCAGGGCTCCAGCGCCGAGGGGTAGAGCGCGTCGGCGCTGGTCCGCACCTGCAGGATGATGGTGTTGAGCCCGAGCGCCGCGGCGCGGTCCAGCAGGGCGTGAATCTCGACAATTTGCTCGGCGCTGCTCAAGGCCTTGCGGCTGGGCCAGTCGATATTCGCCACCGTGGCCACCCAGGCGGCGCGGAACTCGCGCGCTGGCGGCTTGGCCGGTGGGGCGGGCGGCTCGGCCGGCGGGATGGGCAGGGGCGCGCAGCCGGCCAAGCCCATCATCGCCACGGCCGTCAGGGCCTTACGTCGTTGCATGCAATCTCAAACCTTCACAAACCACCGCCTGCGCCACATGACCCAGGCCACCAGGTACATGCTGGCACAGAAAGCCAGGGCAAACAGCAACGAGGCATTGCGCGGCGCCAGTTCCAGGGCCTGGATGGGGGCGTACAGCAGGGCCTTGAGCGTGCGCTGGCTGCCGTCCGGCTGCGCCAGCTTGACGAAGCCCAGCAGCTTGGCCACCAGGCCCGAGAGCGCGAAGATGAACAGCGCGTTCATGCCGAACATCTGCAACGGCCTGGCCCAGCGCGCCAGGCGCGCGCGCAGCAACGGCAGGGGCATGGCGTCCAGCAGCCAGTAGAAGCTGCCAAACAGCAGGCAGGCCCAGCCCGTCATCGCCACCGTGTAGGAAGGTGTCCAGAGACTCTTGTTGATGGGCATCAGCCAGGCGTCGAGCAGCTGGCCCAGCCACAGGCAGGCAAGACCTGACACCATGAACCACATGGCCTTCTCGACCGGCGCGCGCCGCGCCATCAGCCAGTGGCCGGCCAACAGGCCGGCGATCTGGCTGGCCAGGGCCGGCAGGGTGGAGAGCAGGCCCTCCGGGTCCCAGTGCTTGCTCTTCGCCCACAGATGGCCATCCATCAGCGCGCGGTCCAGCCAGGCGCCGGTGTCTTCGCCGGGCTGCAGCGAGCCGACATGCCACACGCCCTGGGCGTCCGGCACCGGCACGCACAGCATCAGCAGGCTGTAGAGCCCCAGCAGGGCCAGGGCCGCGGCCAGCTGCTGGCGCCAGCCCAGCAACAGCGCCAGCGGCGCGGCCAGCAGGGTGCACAGGCCCAGGCGCTGCAGCACACCGGGCCAGCGCAGGGTCTCGGGATGGAAGGCCGGGATGAGGTTGAGCGCCAGCCCGATCGCGATGATGGCGAGGCCACGCCGCCAGCTCTGCAGCAGCAGGGCCTGCCGGGCGGCGCCCGCCGCGGCACGGCGGCCCAGGCTGATGTGCATGGCCACGCCGCTGATGAAGACGAAGAAGGGAAAGATCCAGTCGGTGAAGGTCCAGCCATGCCACTCGGCATGCGCCAGCGGGCCGTACAGATGCGCCCAGTCGCCCGGATTGTTGACCAGCAGCATGGCGGCGATGGTGAAGCCGCGGAAGGCGTCCAGGCTGGCCAGGCGCTGCTCGTCGTGCCTCACGCGTCGGCCGCCTTCTTGCCGAAGCCTTCGGGCACCTTGAGCAGGGCCGTCATCGCGAACGAGGGCAGGGTGGCCAGCAGCACCCAGGCAAAAAACCAGGGGTAGCCGATCTGCGCCTGCAGCCAGCCGCTCCACATGCCCGGCAGCATCATGCCCAGGGCCATGAAGCCGGTGCAGATGGCGTAATGCGCGGTCTTGTGCGGCCCCTCGGCCACCAGAATCATCACCATCAGATAGGCGGTGAAGCCCAGGCCGTAACCGAACTGCTCCAGCGCCAGCGCCGCACTCACCAGCCACAGGCTGCCGGGATGCATGAGCGCCATCGCCAGGAACACCAGGTTGGGCACATGCATGCTGAGGATGAGCGGCCAGAGCGCGCGCTTCAGGCCCACGCGCGAGATGATCCAGCCGCCCAGCAGGCCGCCCAGGGTCAGCGCCGTCAGGCCCACCGTGCCATAGGCGATGCCGACCTCCTTGGTGCTGAGGCCCAGCCCGCCCTGCGCCGGCGCGTCCAGCAGAAAGGGCGTGGCCAGCTTCAGCAGCTGCGCCTCCGGGAAGCGGTAGAGCAGCAGATAGCCCAGGATCACCCCGATGGCGGGCTTGCGGAAATAGGCCTTGAAGACGGCGAAGAACTCGCGTACCGGCCGGCCGGCACGCGCGGCCGGGCGATCCGCCGCCGGGCGCGGCAGCAGCGCGAGATGGTAGAGCGCCAGCAGCACGAAGGCCGCGGCCAGCAGCATGAAGACCTGGCTCCAGGCCGTCACCATGCTGCCGCTGCGCTCCTGCAGCACGCCCGCCAGATAGACCAGGCCGCCCTGGCCGGCGATATTGGCGATGCGGTAGAAGGTCGAGCGCACGCCCACGAAGGCGGCCTGCTGGTGCTGTTGCAGCGCCAGCAGGTAGAAGCCGTCGGCGGCGATGTCGTGCGAGGCCGAGGCAAAGGCCATCAGCCAGAACACCGCCAGGCTGAGCTGGAACCAGGCCGGCAGCGGCAGCACCAGGGCCACGCCGGCCAGCGCCGCACCGACCAGGAACTGCAGCGCCCAGATCCAGCGCCGCTTGCTGCCCAGCAACTCGATCAGGGGCGACCACAGCGGCTTGATCACCCAGGGCAGGTAGAGCCAGCTGGTGGTGAGCGCGATCTCGGTGTTGCTTAGCCCCAGGTTCTTGTACATCACCACCGAGAGCGTCATCACCACCACATAGGGGATGCCTTGCAGCAGGTAGAGGCTGGGGATCCAGACCCAGGGGCTGCGTGGCGCCGCCATCATCAGCGCAGCGCCCGGCGCACGCTGCCGTCGGCGGCCTGCAGCGCGGCGCGCGCCTGCGCCGGCGTGCAGCCACGCCGCAGCGCCACGATGGCCAGCTTCACCGAATGGTCACAGGCCCGCAGCATGTCCTCGGCGCGGGTCTCGTCGGCGCCGCTGGCGCGCATGGTCAGGTCCAGGGCGCGGCGCAGCAGCTTGGCATTGGTGGCCTTCAGGTCCACCATCAGATTGCCGTAGACCTTGCCCAGCTGCACCATCAGCGCGCTGGAGAAGGTGTTGAGCGCGATCTTCTGCGCGCTGCCCGCCTTCAGCCGCGTGCTGCCCGAGATCACCTCGGGCCCGGTGTCCAGCACGATGCCGATCTCGGCAAGACCTGACACCGGCGCGCCCGGGTTGTTGGCAAAACCCAGGGTCAGCGCCCCGGCGGCGCGCGCCGCCTGCAGGGCGCCCAGCACATAGGGCGTGGCGCCGGAGGCGGCGAGCAGCAGCACGACGTCGTTCGGCGTGAGCTGCAAAGACAGCACGTCGACGCCGCCCTGGGCGGCGTCGTCCTCGGCCCCCTCCACCGCCTCGAACATGGCGCCGGGCCCGCCCGCCAGCAGGGCCAGCGCGCGCTCATGCGGCCAGGAGAAGGTGGGGTAGAGCTCCACGCTGTCCAGCACGCCCAGCCGGCCGGAGGTGCCGGCGCCCACATAGATAAGCCGGCCGCCGGCGCGGATGCGGGGCAGGGCGGCCTGCACCGCCGCCGCCAGCTGCGGTGCGGCGGCGCGCACCGCCCGTACCGCCTCGCCCTGGTCGTCCACAAAGGCGGCGATCAGGGCCGGCGTCTCGTATTCATCCAGGTTCTGGTGGGCGGTGCTGGGCGTCTCGGTCTTGAGCATGGGCCCGACTCTACGGGGCCTGGCCGGCCCTGGCCAATGAATGGCGGGCCCGCGGGCATAACCGAGGGTAATCCGCATCCAAAAAAAACTTCGACGCGTATGTAAGGCCAGGCCGGGCAGGCGCGACACAAGCTCACAAGTCGTGGGCAAGGCAACGCCGCCACGGCCTGTTGTTCAAGCAACCTCAACGATTCCTTCATTCATCTCAGGAGCTTCACATGCAACAAACCCTCAAGACCGTTTCTACCGGCCTGTCCATCGCCGCTACGGCTGCCGCCCTGTTTGCCACCGCCGGCTTCAGCACCGCCGTGCAGGCCGCCGACGACGGCATGGTCAAGTGCTCCGGCATCAACAGCTGCAAGGGCAGCTCCGAGTGCAAGACCGCCAAGAGCGAATGCAAGGGCCACAACAGCTGCAAGGGCCAGGGCTGGGTCAGCAAGGCCAGCGCGGCCGAATGCACCAAGGCCGGCGGCAAGGTGGAAAAGTAAGCGGCCGAACTCGCCAGGAGCGCCCATGTCCAGCATCCAACCCGATAGCTTCGGCCTGGGCCTCCGGACCGAGCATTACCAGGCCCTCGCCGAGCCCCTGCCGGCCGGCTTGCGGCCGGACTGGCTCGAGATCATTTCCGAGAACTACCTGGTGCCCGGCGGCAAGCCGCTCTGGCATCTGGAACGCCTGCGGCGCGACTACCCCGTCGTCATGCATGGCGTGTCGCTGTCCATCGGCAGCGCCGACCCGCTCAGCCTGGACTATCTGCGCGAGCTGAAGGCGCTGGCCGATCGCATTCAGCCCGCCTGGCTGTCGGACCATCTGTGCTGGACCGGCGTGGACCATCGCAATCTGCACGACCTGCTGCCCATGCCCTACACCGAGGCCTCGCTGCGCCATCTGTGTGGCCGCATCGCGCAGGTGCAGGAGCTGCTGCAGCGCCCGCTGGTGCTGGAGAACGTCTCCAGCTATGTGGTGTTTGCGGCCGACGAGATGGACGAGGCCAGCTTCGTGGCCGAGCTGCTCAGGCGCAGCGGCTGCCGCTTGCTGCTGGACGTCAACAACGTCTACGTGTCGGCCCGCAACCATGGCTTCGACGCGCGGGCCTATATCGACCGCATGCCCGCCGCGCAGGTGGTGCAGATCCATCTGGCCGGCCATGAGGACCTGGGCGAGCTCGTGATCGACACCCACGACCATGCGGTCTGCCCCGCGGTCTGGGAGCTCTATGCCTATACGCTGGGCCGGCTGGGCCCAAAGCCCACCATGATCGAGCGCGACGACCAGATCCCGCCGCTGGCCGATCTGCTGGCCGAACTGGCCACCGCGCGCGATGTGGCACGGCGCGTCGCGCAAGACCTGACCCCGGCCGCCGCGCTGGGAGCGTTCGCATGAGCCTGCTGGCGCAGCAGCGCGGGCTGCAGGCGGCCGTGCTGGGGGGGCGCGCCGCCGAGCAGACGCTTGCCGGCCTGCTGAGCGAGCGCAGCCTGGCGCGGCTGGCCGTCTATGCCCATGCCTACCGCGCCCGCCTGCTGGGCGCGCTGCGCGACAACTACGAGGTGCTGGCCCTGGCCATGGGCGACGCGGCCTTCGATGCGCTGGGCCATGCCTATATCGATGCCCGGCCCTCGCAGCAGGCCTCGATACGCTGGTATGGCGATGCGCTGGCCGACTTCATGGACGGGCCCTATGCCGCGCGGCTGCCGCATGCGGCGCTGTGCGATCTGGCACGCATGGACTGGGCCCTGCGCGGCGCCTTCGACGCCGCTGCGGCCACCCCGATGACGCTTGCGCATCTGCAGGGGCTGGCGCCCGAGGCATGGGCTGGCCTGCCGCTGCGGCCGCAGCCCAGCGTGCGGCTGCTGGCGCTGGACTGGGCGGTGGAGCCGGTCTGGCGCGCGCTGCGCCAGCACCGCAGCGGCGCGGCCGAACCCGAGCTGCCCGAGCCGCTGGCGCAGGCCCATGGCTTGCTGGTCTGGCGCCAGGGCCTGGAGACGCGCTGGCGCTCGCTCACTGCCGAGGAGGCTGCGCTGCTGCAAAGCCTGCTGCGCGCGGGCGGCACGTTTGCGCATCTGTGCGAGGCGGCAGCGCTGGCGCAAGGGCCCGATCAGGCCGCCGCCGTGGCGCTGGGCGCGCTGCAGCAATGGCTGGCCGACGAGCTGCTGCAGGCGCCCCCGGTTACCTAGCGGGTACAGCGCCGGCGCGGCCGCTGCACTAGGATGCCGCGGCATCCTTCCCGCTGCCCCGCCCATGCAACAACCCCGCCTGTTCTCGCTCGCCTGGCCGCTGTTCCTCGAGCTTTGCCTGGGCATTGCGGTGGGCCTGATCGGCACCCTGCTGGCGGCACGCATCTCGGACAGCGCGGGTGCCGGCTTCGCGCTTGCCAACCATGTGGCGGGCACCTTGTTCATCCTGTTTCGCATCGTCGGTGCCGGCATCAGCGTGGTGATCACGCAGAGCCTGGGCGGCGGGCGGCGCGAGCTCGCCGATGCCAGCGCGCGCGCCGCCCTGGGGGCCAGCAGCTGGATCGGCGGGCTCACCGCCCTGGCCGCGGCGCTGGCCGCCGCGCCGCTGTTAAGCCTGCTGAATGCGCCGCCCGAGGTGCTGCCGCTGGCCGCGCCCCTGCTGCAGGCACTCGCCCCCGCGATGCTGCTGGATGCCTGGAACGCCTCCATGGCCAGCGTGATGCGGGCCCATCTGCGCACGCGCGACACCCTGGCGGTGCTGGTGGCGATGCAGATCGTGCAGCTGGGCCTGGCGATGCCCTTCATGCAATGGCTGGGCCTGCCGGGCTTTGCCCTCGCCCTGCTGTGCAGCCGCAGCCTCGGCCTGCTGCTGCATCTGTGGCTGTGGCGCAGCCGCCTGGGCCTGCGCCCGCAATGGGCCGACTGGTGGCGGCTGCCGCGCCGCGAGCTGGCCGGGTTGCTGCACATCGGCCTGCCCGGGGCGGCCGAGAACATCGCCTACCGCCTGGCCTTCATGGTCAGCATCGCGGTGGCCGGCCAGCTGGGCGCCGGCGCCCTGGCCGCGCATTCCTATGCCTCGCAGCTGATGTACTTCGTGCTGCTGTTCGGCCTGGCCACCGGCTTCGCGGCCGAGATCGTGGTCGGGCATCTGATCGGCGCCGGCCAGCTGCATGCCGCGCACCGGCTGGTACGGCGCGCGCTGGGGCGCGGCCTGCTGGTGAGCGTGGCGGTGGCCACCGCGGCGGCGCTGGCCTCGCCCTGGCTGCTGCGCCTGTTCACGCACGACCAGGCCATCGTCGCCCAGGCCGTCACCCTGATGTGGCTGACGGTGATCCTGGAGCCCGGCCGTACCTTCAATCTGGTGGTGATCAACGCGCTGCGCGCCACCGGCGATGCGCGCTATCCGGTCATGGCCGGCGCGGCCTCGATGCTGGTGGTGCTGGCCGGCGGCAGCTGGCTGCTGGGCCAGGTGCTGGGCCTGGGGCTGGTGGGCATCTGGATCGCCTACGCGGCGGACGAATGGCTGCGCGGCCTGCTGATGTGGCGGCGCTGGGCGCGCCATGGCTGGGTGCCTCATGCGCGCGCGGCGCATCGGCGCCTGCGCCGGCAGGCCTCGCATTGAAAGCCCGGGCATGAAAAAACCCGCAGCCTGCGGGAGGCTGCGGGTTGCGTTGCGGGCTGGCGGCGCGCGGCCGCGTTTGCCCGATCAGGCGGCCTTGCGGCGGCGCGCCACGGCGGCTGCCGCGGCGGCCAGACCCACCAGGGCCAGTACGCCGGGTTCCGGCACGCGGTTCGGCGGCTCCACCTGGTCGCCCACATAACCAATCAGGTTCTTGGTCAGCTGTTGCGAGTTCGGCAGGTCGAACTGGTTCATCATGAAGTTGACGTCCAGGATGGTGGTCAGGGCACCCTTGCTGGCGCCGGACAGGCTGCCCACGCCGAATGCAATGCCGGCGCCCAGCGAGCCGTCGTTGCGCGAGGTGATCCAGTTGCCGGTGCCATGGCCGGTGAAGCAGCCGGAGGCCGCGTAGTTCACATTGCTCACCGCGTTCGGGCCGTCGAAGGGCGCATACACCTTCTCGAAGCCGTCGTAGCAGCTGTTGAAGCCGATGCTGCCGCCGCCCAGGCCGCTGATCAGCGACAGGATGGAGTTGTTGCGGCTCATGAAGCTGGCGTTCTCGCCCATCAGGAACAGGCCACCGCCCGCCGACAGGAAGGCGCTGTATTCGTTCGTCGCGCCGGCGTCGAGGCCGGTGTTGAAGCGCACGTCCCAGACCTGCGAATAGCCGGCCAGCGAGAGCGGCAGGCTGTCGGCCACCGTGACGGTATTGCCAACGGCCAGGTGCAGGGCCTGCAGGTTGTTGGTCACGGCGGTGGTGGTGTTCACCTCGGACGTGGTGGACATGCCATTCACGATCAGGATCGGGCCGGCTTGCGCGGCGGTCAGGCCACCCAGTACCAGGGCGGCGCAGAGACTCTTCAGTTTGATCATTTGTAACTTTTTTACGTTGATGAAAAGGACCTGGCCCCTGGGGACGCAAATAACGGGCCAAAGGGAAAATCCTTATGAATCAAGACTTGAATATCGAGAATCTTTGTATGTGTAAGAAATGTCGACAAGTGTTTTTGGCCACTTGTTACATCTATGCCCGGCCGCGGCCGCATGGTTTCTCCGCTGGTTTTGCGCGCCCAGCGTGGCGGCCGGGCATGATGCGGGCTTCGGAAAAAAGGATGTCTGCCATGCGTCTCAAGACCACCTGCGTCACGGTCATCGCCACCCTGCTGCTGAGCACTGCCGCCTTTGCCGCCCTGCCGGTGGGTGCGCCGGCGCCCGACTTCGCAGCCGACGCCGCGCTGGCGGGCGCGCCCTACAAGTTCAGCCTGGCCGCCAGCCTCAAGCAGGGGCCGGTGCTGCTGTACTTCTATCCCAAGGCCTTCACCAGCGGCTGCACCGTCGAGGCGCATCTGTTCTCCGAGGCCACCGAGCAGTTCAAGGCGCTGGATGTGACGGTGCTGGGCATGTCCAACGACGACATCGAGACGCTCAAGAAGTTCAGCACCGAGGCCTGCCGCGGCAAGTTCGCGGTGGCGGCCGATGCCGGCGCCAAGGTCATGAAGGACTACGACGCCGCGCTGAAGATCGTGCCCGGCATGGCCGACCGCATCTCCTACCTGATCTCGCGCGACGGCAAGATCGCCGCCGTGCATGCCAGCATGAACCCCGACGGCCATGTCAGCGCGATGCTGAAGGCCGCGCAGGCGCTCAAGGCGGCAGGCAAGTAATCAGGCGCCGGCCAGGTAGCTCAGGCGCTGGCGCACCAGGGCCCGGCCGACGATGCGGCCGTGGCTTGAAAACGCCGGGTCCAGCTGCCCCGGCACCTCGAGCGCCCAGCTGACGGCGAGCTGGCAAGTCGCGACCGCTGCGGTACCGGCAGCCGCGCCATTGGATTGACGGCTGAGCTCGTTGAGACGCTTGTCCAGCCAGGCGCTGTCCACCCAGTAGAGCCAGGCGTCGGCGCCGCCGCCCCGCGGGCTGACCTCGATGCCCTGACCCTGCAGCGTGAAGCCGCTGCCGTCCACGCGTGTGCACACGCCGTCGGTATGGGCACTGAGGTGCGCGCTGTCGCCACTGCTGAGCTGGGCCGCGTAGCCGCCCGAGCTGCGCGTCAGCGTCAGCTCCTGCTGTGCAGAAGGCATCGCCAGCATCGGCAGCTGCACGCTGCTGACGAAGGTCTGCGCGCCGCGCTGCAGGACCAGCTGCACCCCGGCAGCGCCGCCCTGGGCCGGCCACTGGGCGACCCAGCTGGCGCGGCTGTCGTCGGTGTTGCTGAAGTCGTGCCGCTGGCCTTGCGCCATGGCGCTGAGGCGGTCGCTGCCGCTCAGGCGCACCTGGGTGAGGAGGTTGGCGCGATAGCCGAAGCCGGCCTCGGCCCGCAGCTGCCCCTCCGCCTGGCTGACCACGAAGCTGGGGCTGATGTCCTGCAGCGCCAGGCTCTCGGATTCCTTGCAGTTGGTGAATGCGCAGACATAGGTGTCGACGACCGGCTTGGCGATGTCATCGGCGACACCGCCGCAGCCCGCCAGGGCCACGGCCAACAGCGGCGCGCCACGGCGCGCGCGTGCCTTGTTCATCATGATGGAGTCCTCCCTCCCGTTGCTGGATCTCGGGCGGCGCCGCAGCTCGGGCTGCTTGTGGGGGCCACCGTGGACGATTATGTGGGCGGCCGGCGGCCATGCCGGCCGTCATACCGAGCGCGAGCGGGCCGGCGGCATCCGCCCGTGGCGCGGCCGCGGTGACAATGTGCCGCCAGCCTCTGCCGCCCCACCCACCGCCATGCCACGAGCCCTGTTGCCGCGAATTGCCAGCCTGCTGATCAGCCTGCTGGCGGCCACGGCGCTGATCTTCGGGCTGCTGGAGGTGCTGCCCGGCAATGTGGCGCAGCTGATGCTGGGCAGCGAGGCCACGCCCGAGGCGGTGGCCGCGCTGGCCGAGCAACTGGGCCTGCAGCGGCCCGCCGCGCTGCGCTACCTGGATTGGCTGGCCGGCCTGGCGCGCGGCGAGATGGGGCTTTCGCATGCCTATGGTGCGCCGGTGGCCGAGCTGATCGCCGAGCGCCTGGTGGTGACCCTGCCGCTGGCCCTGCTGGCGATGGCGCTGGCGGCGCTGATCGCGCTGGCGGCGGGCGGCTACGCGGCGGCGCGGCGCGGCCGCCCGGGCGATCTGCTGGTGATGCTGCTGAGCCAGCTGGGGCTGGCCACGCCCAGCTTCTGGTTTGCCATCCTGCTGATGCTGTTGTTCGCGGTGAAGCTGCAATGGGTCGCGGCCGGCGGCTTCCCGGGCTGGCGTGCGGCCGAGGGCGGCGGCCTGGGCCCGGCGCTGCAGGCGCTGGCCCTGCCGGCGCTGGCGCTGGCGCTCACCCAGGCCGCCATCCTGGCGCGCATCACCCGCTCGGCCCTGCTGGAGGTGCTGGGTGAGGACTATGTGCGCAGCGCGCGCGCCGCTGGCGCCAGCGAGCCGCGCATCCTGCTGCACCATGCCTTGCGCAATGCGCTGATCCCCATCGTCACCGTGATGGGCCTGCAGTTCGCCAACCTGCTGGCCGGCACCATCGTGGTGGAGAACATCTTCCAGCTGCCCGGGCTGGGCCGGCTGCTGTTCCAGGCGGTGGCCAACCGCGACCTGATGGTGCTGCGCAATGGCGTGCTGCTGCTGGTGGCGCTGGTGCTGCTGCTGAACTTCGTGGTGGACCTGCTCTACCTGGCGCTGGACCCGCGCCTGCGCAGGGAGCGCGAGCATGGCTGACTGGCAAGACCGCGGCTTCTGGCCCCGCGCCCGGCGCCATCGCGGCTTCTGCGCCGGCGCCGCCATCGTGCTGGTGGTGGCGCTGACGGGCCTGCTCTCGCTGCTGTGGACGCCCTGGCCGCCCGCCGAGATCGAGCTGGCCGCCAAGCTGCAGCCGCCCAGCGCCGCCCATTGGCTGGGCACCGACGGCCTGGGCCGCGATCTGGTGAGCCAGCTGATGGCGGGCGCGCGCAATGCCCTGCTGGTCGGCGCCTGTGCGGCCGGCCTGGGCCTGCTGCTGGGGGCTGGCCTGGGCCTGCTGGCGGCGGCGCGGCGCGGCTGGTGCGAGGAGCTCATCATGCGCGCCGCCGATCTCGGCTATGCCTTCCCGGCCCTGCTGCTGGCCATCCTGCTCGCCGCCACGCTGGGGCCAGGTCTTGCCGTCGCGGTGCTGGCGATCGCCCTTCACAGCGTGCCCGTGTATGCGCGCCTGACGCGCGGCGCGGCGCTGGTGCAGTGGCAGCGCGACTATGTGCGCGCCGCGCGCGCCTTCGGGCGCGGCCCGCTGGCGATTGCCTGGGTGCATGTGCTGCCCAATCTGCTGCCGCTGCTGATCGTGCAGGCCACCATCCAGTTCGGCCTGGCCATCCTGGCGGAGGCGGCGCTGGCCTTTCTGGGCCTGGGCAGCCAGCCGCCCGAGCCCTCCTGGGGCCGCATGCTGGCCGAGGCCCAGACCTGGCTGTTCCAGGCGCCGCTGCTGGCCGTCTGGCCGGGCCTGGCGATTGCCCTCACCGTGTTGGGCCTGAACCTGCTGGGCGACGCGCTGCGCGATCTGCTGGACCCGCGGCTGCGCGAGTGAGCGCGTGGCAAGATGCGTCGGTCGTGAGGAGTTCCGGATGATTCGACGCCGCAAGGTCTTGCTGAGCAGTGCCGCCGCCATGCTGGCGCTGCCGGCCGCGCACGCCCAGGGGCGTGACAGCCTGGTGCTGGGCATGACCCTGGAGCCGCCGGGCCTGGACCCGACGCTGGGCGCGGCTTCGGCGATTGCCGAGATCGTGCACTACAACGTCTTCGAGACCCTCACCAAGATCGGCGCGGATGGGCGCGTGAGCCCGCTGCTGGCCAGCAGCTGGGAGGTCTCGCCCGACCTCAAGACCTACACCTTCCGCCTGCGCCCGGGGCTGCGCTTCCACAACGGCGAGCCCTGCGACGCCGCGGCGGTGAAGTATTCCTTCGAGCGCGCCGCCGGCGAGAAGAGCGCCAACAAGGACAAGCGCGTGTTCGCCAATATCGCGCTGCTGGCCACGCCCGCGCCCGACACCCTGGTGATAGGCCTGAAGAGCATAGAGCCCGATTTCCTGTTCCTGCTGGGCCAGGCCACCGCCATCATCGTCGAGCCCAAGAGCGCCGCCGGCAATGCCACGCAGCCGGTCGGCACCGGGCCCTACCAGCTGGCGCAGTGGGCGCGCGGCGCCAGCCTGACGCTGAAGGCCTGGCCGGGCTACCGAAACAACAACAACGCGGGCGCCGTGGCGCTCAAGCGCGTGCAGTTCCGCTTCATCTCCGAGCCCGCGGCCCAGGTGGCGGCGCTGCTGAGCGGCGATGTCGATGTGTTTCCGCGCGTGGCCGCGGCGCGCAGCCTGGCGCAGTTCAAGGCGCAGCCGCAGCGCTACCAGGTGCTGGTGGGCGCCTCGCGCGCCAAGACCATCCTGGCCATCAACCACCGCAAGAAGCCGCTCGACGATGTGCGCGTGCGCCGCGCCATCGCGCTGGCGATCGACCGCCAGGCCGTCATCGAGGCCGCCGCCGATGGCTATGGCGTGCCGATCGGCAGCCACTATGTGCCCGGCGCGCTGGGCTATGTGGACACCACCGCCATCAACCCCTACGACCCGGAGCGCGCACGCGCGCTGCTGAAGGAGGCCGACGTGGCATTGCCGCTGGAGCTGAGCCTCAAGCTGCCGCCCACGCCCTACGCGCGCCAGGGCGGCGAGGTGGTGGCGGCGCAGCTGGCCAAGGTGGGCATCCGGGCGCGCATCGAGAACATCGAATGGGCGCAATGGCTCTCCGGCGTGTATGCCAACAAGGCCTTCGACCTCACACTGATCGCCCATGTGGAGCCCTACGACCTCGGCAACTTCGCCAAGCCCGGCTACTACTGGGGTTATGAGAGCGCCGCGTTCAACGCGCTCTACCAGCGCATCCTGAACGCGCCGCGCGAGGCCGAGCGTGCCAAGCTGCTGGGCGAGGCCCAGCGCCTGATTGCCCAGGACGCCGTGGCCGCCTACCTCTACCAGCCGCAGTGGATCACGGTGGCCAAGCGCGGCCTCAAGGGCCTGTGGACCGACATGCCCATCTTTGCCAACGACCTGGCCGCGCTCAGCTGGGAAGGAACCGCACGATGACGAGCCCCGACATGCCCTCACGCCCCCTGCACGACTGGAGCGCCACCGAGCTGGTGGCCGCCTACGCCGCCCGCCAGCTCAGCCCGGTGGAGGTGACGCAGGCGGTGCTGGCCCACATCGAGCGCTGGGAGGGCAAGCTGCACGCGCTCTATGCGCTCGACGCCGAGGCCGCGCTGGCGCAGGCGCGCGCCTCCGAGGCGCGCTGGCTGGAGGGCGAGCCGCTGGTGGGTCCGCAGGGCGCCTGCCTGGACGGCGTGCCTGCCACGCTGAAGGAGAACATCGCCACCCGCGGCACCCCCATGCCGCTGGGCACCGCCGCCACCGAGCTGGTGCCCGCGGCCGAGGACGCCCCGCCGGCCGCACGCCTGCGCGAGGCCGGCGCGGTGCTGCTGGCCAAGACCACCATGCCCGACTACGGCATGCTCAGCTCCGGCCTCTCCAGCTTCCATGCGCTCACCCGCAACCCCTGGGATCTTGGCAAGAACCCCGGCGGCTCCAGCGCCGGCGCGGCGGCCGCCGCGGCCGCGGGCTACGGCCCCCTGCATGTGGGCACCGACATCGGCGGCTCGGTGCGCCTGCCGGCCGGATGGTGCGGCATCTTCACCCTCAAGCCCAGCCTGGGCCGCATCCCCATCAAGCCGCCCTTCGCTGGCCGCGTGGCCGGCCCGATGACGCGCACCGTGGCCGACGCCGCCCAGCTGATGGCCCACCTCAGCCGCCCCGACTGGCGCGACGGCATGAGCCTGCCCTGGCAGGACAACATCCCCTGGCTGGCCCTGGGCGAGCAGGACATGCCGCCGCTGCGCGGCCTCAAGCTCGGCCTGATGATGGACGCCGGCTGGGGCCTCACCGTCGAACCCGAGACCGCCGCCGCCGTGCAGGCCGCGGCGCGCGCCTTCGAGGCGGCCGGCGCCAGCGTCGAGCCGCTGCGCGGCTTCTCCACCCGCACCATGATCGACGGGCTCGATGCCTTCTGGCGCATGCGTTCCTGGCTCGACATCTCGGCCCTGCCCGAGGCGCGCCGCAACAAGGTGCTGCCCTATATCCGCGCCTGGGTGGACCGCGGCGCCAGCCTGACCGCGGCCGAGCTCTACCATGGCTACAGCCAGATGGCGGCGCTGTGCGACGCCGCCATCGCCGCCTGTGAGCCCTTCGACTACGTGCTCTCGCCGGTGAGCCCGGGCCCCGCCTTCCCGGCCGAATGGGCCAGCCCCATCAACGACCCCCAGCGCCCCTTCGAGCACATCGCCTTCACCCTGCCTTACAACATGAGTGAGCAGCCAGCAGCGTCCATCAACTGCGGCTACACGGCCGCCGGCCTGCCCATCGGCCTGCAGATCATTGGCAAACGCTTCGATGACCTCGGCGTGCTGCGCGTGGCGAGTGCCTGGGAGCGGATGCGCGGGCCGCAGCGGCCGTGGCCGGAGGCGCCGGCGGGCTGACTTGATGGTTACGTGGCTACACTGGGCCGACCGCTTTGGCGACGAGCTGGTGTGCGTGCGCTACCGCGATGGCCTGCGTGGGCAGCGACGCCTGATCACCGTGCAGCTCGTGGTGGAAAGCTGCCCACTGCCGCCCTCGCTTCGCGGCGGTGAATGGGATGAAGTGTTGGTGCGCATCACGGACGACCAAGCCGACCTGCGCCGCCAGGCCCGTGCCGCCGGTGCGCACTGGGATCCCGAGCGCAAGCTTTGGGGCATGTACCGCGGCCACGCCAAGGCCCTGGGCTGCCTCAAGCTCATTGTCGAGGAGTGAGTAGGCAAACATGCCCATGGCTACCAGTACCAACATATGGTCAGATATGACCATACATGGCCATATGTACCAATTGTTGGTGCGGGCTACATCCTAGTTATGCCCCAGGGAAGAGGTAGCGGATGCTGAAGAAGATATTTCACTGGACCGGGCTATTCGAGAGCAACCTATCCGCCGCTGAGTGGGCTTGGCGCATTGTCACGCTTGCAGTCGTCGTTGGAGGAGGTACGACTGCCGGGCTTCTTGCTCGCGGAACGGAGCTCTTTCGCACCGCTGGGCCGATTGGTTGGTTCGCCGTTGGGATCGTGTCAGCAGTCCTCGTTGCAACCATTTTCCTACTCGTGAATCTTGGGCGCCGTCAGTCGGCAGAAGCAGCTTACTTGCAGGCCTTGGCGCAACCTAGGGGCAAAATCAACCCGCTCGCTGAGAGCTTTTCTGATCAAGTTATCTATCTGCCGGATCTATATCTACCGCGGCGCCAAGTTCACTCGAACAAACAGTTCAAACGCTGCAAACTGGTTGGTCCCGGCGCGATCGCCATGCTTGGCGGAACGTACATCAGCACGTCTTTTAACGAGGCGGGGAGTCCAATCGTATTGCCAGAAAACACGATCCTTACGGGCGTTCTTGTGCTCGAGAACTGCACGGTCGAGCACTGCGAGTTCATCGGAATTACGCTTCTCGTAAACAAGTCCGCAGGCGAAGCCTTCAAGAAGATGGGCGCGCCAGTCGTAGGAATGTAAGCATGGGGCATAGCCCCTTCATCGAGCGGACGCCTAACGGCACCGCTCATGTAAAACGTTGAAGGTCACATGAAGATCTGGCGCGGACAAGCTGACCACAGTCACTGGCAGACGGCGTTCACGGCGCGAGAGCGGGGCGCGGCCTGGTTGGCAATTGGAGGAGCGTCGTTGGCGTTTGGCTGGATCAAGTGGAGTAGACCGGAGAAGCCGCCATTCACAGGCAAGTGGGCGTGGCTAATGGAGTGGGCGCACGAAAGTTTGGGCACGAAGGGCCCTGCCGTCGTCTTCATGACCGTTGGTGCGGTGTTCTCTTTGTGTGGCGCAATCGCATGGTGGCGCAAGTGAGACTCGTCGTTCGCCTTGCTGTTCTGTGTTCGCTTAGCCTTCTTTCAGCGCTTAGCGGCGCCGCATCGCTGTGCAAGGCAGGGGAGCGTGTAGTGTTCTCCTGCAGCACGGGCAAGAAGATGGTGTCGCTTTGCGCCAGTGGCGAATTGCAGCAAGACGAAGGGCGCTTGATCTACCGTTTCGGACGAGACGCTGCCCATGTCGAGCTTGAACACGGCGCGCATGCCAGTCCTGCGCAGTCTTCATTCACTTTCGACTACGCGCCCTGGGCGAAGGGGGCGTCAAGGACGGTTGCGTTCGAACGCGGCGAGTTCAACTACATCGTCAACCATGCCGCTGGCGCCTTCGGTGTCGATGGCGGGCCAAACGTCGCTTCCGTTCGGGTGTTGCGTGGCGAGAAGCAAGTCGCTCACATCCCTTGCCATGAGCCTTCGGCGGTGGACCGCTTGTATGAGGAGCTGAGCAAACTCGGTCTTCCTTCATCCAATGCGCGCTGACCAACTCAGCTCGAAGCCTGCTGCTGCTGCTGGCGTTGGCTACCGGCCAGACTGCCGTCACCGATCCCCTGGCGCTGTGGTTCGTGCTGGCGCGGGTCGTTCAATCGTGCATTCACCTGGCATCACTGAGCGTGGCTGCCGTCAATCTACGCTTCGCGGCGTTTGCCGTGCAGACGGCCATCGGGGTCCACTGGGCCGCGGCGCTGACCTTGCACCATTTGACCTAGCCGGCGCTGTCGAGCCCGCTCAAGCGCCTCGTCCGTCGCATCCAGCCCATCGCATGGAGTTCCTATGACAAAACCCTTCGTGAACCTCGACGACGTTGAGTTCAACGACATCGAGGAGAACGGCTTCTACACCTCGAAGCGTGCCCTGTTCAGCGCGAGCATTGGTGCTCGGAAGTTGGGCTACAACCTCACCGAACTTCCACCCGGCAAGACACAGTGCCCGTTTCACTCCCACCGGGAGGAAGAGGAGATGTTCCTCATCCTTGAGGGCGAAGGTGAGCTTCGCTTCGGGGATAGGCGCTTCAAGCTCCGAAGACACGACGTCATCGCTTGTCCCACCGGGGACGCCAGCGTTGCGCACCAGATCATCAACACGGGAACCGCGCCACTGCGCTACCTCTCGCTTTCGAATCTGGCAGAGACAGAGGTTTGCGAGTACCCCGACTCCAACAAGGTCGGCATCTTCTCGTCTGCATCAGGCGCGCCGGCCCTTCGGAAGATGGTTCGTGCGGAGGTCACTGTTGACTACTACGATCGTGAGTCCCTGGAGCCCCCCAAAGGCGACGCCTAACCCACCGGGCGAGGCGAGGCCCAACGGAATAGCACCGTGGCCGCCTCACCTTGAAAGTTAGGTCTCACAGCATGGCAACGTCAGAATTCGGCGCGCTGTTCGAAATGCTCAATGATCGCGAGCTCGCTGACCGTGTCGCCTCCGGGGGGCTCACGGTGGAGGCGGAGGCTGCGGCAGTGTCGGAACTTGTCAGGCGCGGGCTGCCCGTCCCCTCGCGTGCCGAAGCGTCTGTCGCGGATGAGGGTGACTACCAGGGGGACATGACAATCGTCGCAAGGTACTTGACGCCAACAGAGGCTCACATGCTTTGCTCTTGCCTCAACGCGGGTGGCGTGCCGGCCGAAGCTGGCGACACAAATCTTGTGCAGGCGCACTCTTTGCTGGCAGGAGCGGTTGGCGGCGCCAGCATCCGTGTGCCTGCCAACTATGTCGCGGAGGCACGTGAGCTCATTGCGGCCTTCAAGCGCGGAGACTTTGCGCTCGATGAAGACTTCAATTCCGACGAGTCCTCGCCCTGATCCTTCTCTCCCGCCAGCGGCCTGCGGGCGCGGCTGAGCTCTAAGATCGAGTGTCACCAAGTCGTCCACGCAAGCAATTCGGTGGCCCCACGTCGCTGAATTCGCACACCACGGGAGAGCTTTCATGCTGCTGACCCACTTCTCGCCTGATTCGTCCGTCCGTCGAGTTCGCCGAGTCGCTCTTGGCCTCCTGGCCATTGCCGTCTCGCTGCCGACAACAGCGGCTCAAGTCGATGACGTCAGGGCTGTCGAAGCCCTCGACATTGAGTACCAGGCAGCCGTTGAAAGGGGCGACGCAAGTTCAATGGCGCAAATCCTCTCGGACGACTTCGTGCTCACTACGGGCACTGGGAAGACGTACTCAAAGTCCGAGTTGCTTGCTTCAGCGCGAGATGGTGTCACCGTCTACGAACACCAAGTGGCGAGTTCGAGGACCGTTCGCGTCTGGGGTGACACAGCGGTTGTCACCGCGCTCCTCTGGCTCAAGGGCAGCAGCGCCGGCAAGCCGTTTGACTATCGTCTTTGGTATAGCGACACCTACGTTCGCTTTGCGTCAGGCTGGCGCTACGTTTTCGGTCAAGCCTCTTTGCCTCTGCCGGGCGGCGCGCTGCAGTCCAAGTGACGCCAAAGCCCTTGCATCGAACCTTGGGCAGCACATGACGACGCCGAGCAGGGGATGGATCTTTCTGGCAATGCTGATCGCTTCGGCGGGCTCTGCCATCCACGTCGCCGCAATTTTGGGTGGCCCGTCTTGGTATGCGTTCTTTGATGCGCCGCCGTTCATCGTGGCGTCCGCTCAAGCGGGCACTTGGCTGGCCCCGGTCAGTGCAATAGTCATTGCAGGGCTTATGTCGCTGTGCGCCGTTTATGCGGCCTCGGTGCTTGGTCTCATCCGTCAGCTCCCCCTGTTGCGTCTGGGCTTGGCTGGCATTGCGGCATCAACGGGGGCTGTTGTCGAATCCCTCCGCATAGCAGGCTTGCCTGCGGCTGGTCCCTGATGTCGAAGCTTGGACAACTGAAATGCCGTCCCAGACAGCGGCTTGGGGCCAGGCCCAGACCACCGAGGAGCATCGCCCGATGATGATCACCGCCGATGTTTTGCTGCGCGTGCTGTCGCTGTGTGTCGTGCTCGCTGGCGCGGAGACGCTGCATGGCATTGCGCGCACCCTGCTGCTGGTGCCGCGCATCGGCAAGGAGCGCGCCATCAAGCTGAGTGCCCTGACGGGTTCGATACTGGCCTTGGCGATCTGCCTGGTGCTGGTGCCGACTATCGGCCTGGCCGGCGCGCGGCAGCATCTGTTGCTGGGGCTGGTGCTGGCCCTGTTCATGGCGGGCTTCGACCTCGCCATCGGCAAGCTGCTGATGCGCAAATCCTGGCAAAAGCTGTGGCCCGACTTCGACCCGCGCACCGGCAACTACCTGAGCTTCGGGCTGGCTTTCCTGGTGTTGGTGCCGCTGCTGGTCAGCTGGCTGCGTGCCTGAGTGGATTTTCTTTTTGATCAAGGAGCCCCCATGCCAGCCAGCGTTCGTGCCCTTCGAGCCGACATCACGACGCTGTCGGTCGATGCCATCGTCAACGCGGCCAATTCATCGCTGCTGGGCGGTGGCGGGGTCGATGGCGCCATCCACCGCGCCGCCGGGCCCGAGCTGCTGCACGCCTGCCGCTTGCTCGGCGGCTGCAAGACCGGCGAGGCCAAGCTGACCAAGGGCTATCTGCTCCGGGCGAAGTACATCATCCACACCGTGGGCCCGGTCTGGCGCGGTGGCGGCGAGGGTGAGCCGGCGCTGCTGGCCTCCTGCTACCAGCGCGCCCTCGAGCTGGCGCACGCGGCCAGCGCGGCGTCGATTGCCTTCCCGAGCATCAGCACCGGCATCTACGGCTACCCCATAGAACGGGCGGCGCGCGTGGCGGTCGCGACCGTCCTGGCGGCGTTGCCGCAAGCGCCCGAGCTGCAGGAGGTGGCATTCTGCTGTTTCTCCGCCAGCGACCTGGCGGTGTATGAAGAGGTGCTCGCCGAAGCCGGGGGGCAGCCCTGAACTCAGCCCCCAAGGAGACCCCATGCCCACGCGTCTTGCCTCATGCAGCTGTGGTCAGCTCAGCGCCCAGGTGGTGGGCGATCCGCTGCGCGTTTCCATCTGCCATTGCCTGGCCTGCCAGCGCCGCACCGGCAGCGTGTTTGGCGAACAGGCCAGGTTCCCGCGCGACCAGGTGTCGGTGGCCGGCGCCTCCACCGCCTACGTCCGCGTCGGCGACGAGGGCTCGCGGGTCACCTTCCATTTCTGCCCTCACTGCGGTGCCACGGTCTATTACGAGCCCGAGGGGCTGGGGGATGTGGTGGGCATCCCGGTGGGTGCCTTCGCCGACCCCGACTTCCCGGCGCCGCACGTGTCGGTGTATGAAGCGCGCAAACACGCCTGGGTGCTGCCGCCGCCCGATGCCGAGCATTTCGAATGACGCCCCACTTCCCTGATCCATGACGGAGGCTCCCCATGGCCAAGCCCAGCGAGTTCTATGTCGGCGTGATCGACCTGTTCGCCATCCTGCTGCCGGGCGCCATTGCCACGGCGATCCTGGCGCCCAGGGTCGGCCATCTGGTGCTGGGGCCGCTGGTGGCGGTGCCAACCACCGAGGCGGGCAACTGGGCGGCCTTCCTCACCTGCTCCTACTTCCTGGGGCATCTGATCTTCCTGGCCGGCTCCTACCTGGACCGCTTCTACGACCTGCTCAGAAGGCGGCTGAATCCCTATGGCAACGAGAGCGCCTACCAATGCGCGACCCGCATCCGCAACAGCCTCGTCGACGCGTCCGAGACCAAGGCGCTGAATACCTTTCAATGGGCCAGGGCGGTGCTGATCGCGAAGTGCCCGGCGGCGGCGGAAGATGTCCATCGGCTGGAGGCGGACTCGAAGTTCTTCCGCAGCCTGCTGGTCGTCTGCCTGCTGAGTTCGATCGCGTTCTTTCTCGGCGCCAGGGCGGTAGAGGGCCTGGTGGCCCTGGCCTTGGTGCCACCGTCCTTCGCCAGATACTATGAAAGGCGGCTGAAGAGCACGACCCAGGCCTATATCCACCTCATCGCCATGCACAGGCTGGGCGGCCTGGCGCCGCAGGCAAAGCCAGACGATGATGAATGAATAAAAGCAGGAAAGACGACGCGCTTCGCGCGCCACCGCAACCGGACCCCGACTTGCCCGTGCGCCTCGTCGGCTTCGCCCGCGAGTCGGCCTGCTTGATGGCGGCGCTGCGAGCGGTGCGCGAGCTGGGCCTGCGGCGCTGGTGCCCCACCGTGGAGATCAAGAGCAGCTTCATTGCGCCGGCCAAGCTGGGGAATGCCGGGGCGAGGCGCGCATCATCAGGGCGGGCAAGTCGCTGGCCTTTGTGGAGGCCTGGCTATGGGGAGCCGATGACCAGCTGGCCATACACGCGACCGCCACTCTCAGCGTCAAGGGCTAACGCGCGATGTGTTGCCCTTGCCAGGGAGCGGCAACTCAGGCCAGGTCCTCGTGGATGCAGAGGAAGTTGCCCTCGGTGTCCTTGAACCAGGCCGCCTTTTCGGAGCCCAGCACGCAGACGTGGTCCACGGTCTTGAAGTCCGGCAGGTCGTAGTCTTCGAAGACCACGCCGCTGGCCTTCAACTCGGCGATGCTGGCGGCAATGTCCGGCACCCGGAAGCTGATGGCCGTGTGCTCGGCCTTGGTGCCTTCCGGCTTCGGGAACAGCGCCAGTGTGCTGCCGCCAACGGCATACTCGAATTTGCCATCGGGGCGGAAATTGCCGGGCTTGAGCCCCAGGCAACGCTCGTAGAAGGCGCGCGCCCGCGCCATGTCCTTGACGGGAAGCATCGTGGTCACGGAAGAGTTGCCCAGCATATGAATGACTCCGGTTGCCCAATGAGCTTAGACCCGCCTCCCGCCGTTCGCCAGTCCGGCATGTCTGAGGCCATGGCGGCTAGACTTCGCCGGCAGATGCAGCCGTCCCTGGTTTTTCTCTCCATCACCGTCGAGTGCGACCATGAGCATTTTTGAGACATCACGCGAGCTGGCTGCCAGCCCCGCCGAGGTATTCGCGGCCTTCGAGGCGCCGGCGCGGCTGGCCCGGTGGTGGGGCCCGGCGGGCTTTCGCAACAGCTTCGATGTTTGCGAGTTCAGGCCCGGCGGCGCCTGGCAATTCACCATGCATGGGCCGGATGGCGCCAAGTACTGGAATGAGTCCACCTTTCTGGAGATCGAGCGCGATCGCAAGGTGGTGATCCAGCATCTCTCGGCGCCCCGATTCAGGCTCACCGTCACGCTCGCGCCCAGGGGCGCGGCCACCTGGCTCGCCTGGGAGCAGGCGTTTGAAGACCCCGCCGTGGCCGAAGCCGTGCGTCACATCGTGGTGCCCGCCAACGAGCAGAACCTCGACCGGCTGGCCGCGGAGCTGGCGCGCGACGCCGCATGAGAACGCTGCTGACCGAGCGCCTGCGCATCCGGCGCATGGACCTCAGCGACGCGGGCTTCATGCTGGCGCTGCTGAACCAGCCCTCCTGGCTGCAGTTCATCGGCGACCGCGGCGTGCGCACGCTGGACGACGCGCGCAACTACATCCTGCAGGGGCCGGTGGCGATGGTGGAGCGGCTGGGCTATGGCTTCGGCGTGGTCGAGGCGATCGCCTCGGCCGAGCCGCTGGGCATCTGCGGCCTGGCCAAGCGCGACTACCTGGACGAGGCCGACATCGGCTTCGCCTTCATGCCCCAGCATTGCGGCCAGGGCTATGCGCATGAGGCCGCCTCGGCGGTGCTGGCGTTTGCCCATGCGGAGCTGGGCATGGCGCGCGTGCTGGCCACCACGCGGACCAACAACAGCCAATCGCAGAAGCTGCTGGAAAAACTGGGCCTGCGTTTCGAGCGCATGATCGCCCACCCGGATGGCGATCGCGAGCTCATGTTGTATGCAAGCACGCCGCATCGGCGATAGTTGCGCGCATCATGCATTGCCTGAATTTCAAAACCCGATTCCTTTTTCCCCTGCTCGCCACCTGCCTGCTGCTGGCCACCGCCGGTGCGACGGCGCAGCGCCTGCGCCTGCCGGTCTACGACGCGGTGGTGGTCAACAGCTATCCGCATGACCCGGAGGCCTTCACCCAGGGCCTGCTGTGGCGCGACGGGGTGCTGTACGAAAGCACCGGCCTGAACGGCCACAGCTCGATCCGCAAGGTGCAGCTGGAGAGTGGCCGCGTGCTGCAGAGGCAGGACATCCCGCAGCAGTACTTCGGCGAGGGCATGACGGCCTGGAAGGACGAGCTCTACAGCATCACCTGGCAGTCGCAGGTCGGCTTCGTATGGGACCTGCGCAGCTTCAAGCTCAAGCGCCAGTTCAGCTACCCCGGCGAGGGTTGGGGCCTGACGCACGACGAGCATCACCTCATCCTCAGCGACGGCACGCCCACGCTGCGCTTCTTCGACCCCGCCAGCATGAAGGAGGTGCGCCGCGTGCAGGTCACCGCGCTGGGCCGGCCGGTGGAGCAGCTCAACGAGCTGGAATGGGTGGAGGGCCAGATCTACGCCAATATCTGGCACAGCAATGTGATCGTGCGCATCGACCCGGCCTCGGGCCAGGTGCAGAGCTTGATCGACCTCACCGGCCTGCTCAAGCCCGAGCTGGCCGGCCAGGCGGATGTGCTCAACGGCATTGCCTACGACCCGGTCAAGAAGCGCCTGTTCGTCACCGGCAAGCTCTGGCCCCGGCTGTTCGAGATCCGCCTGGTCCCTAGGGCCTGACTAGGGTTTAAACGCCGGGTCGGACTCCGCGCCCGGGCGCGGCTTCCAGTCGAGCGTGTAGTAGGCGCCGCGCGCGCGTGCCCAGGGGTCGAAGGCATTCACCACCTGGGCCAGCTCGGGCGCCAGCTCGGGCAGGGTGCGCAGCAGCACGCGCTTGAGCGGCGAGACCTCCATCGCATGGTCGTTGGGCTTGCCGGCCTCCATCTGCTTGCCGTCGGGGCCGTTGTCGTTCACCCAGGCCACGCCCAGCGAGGTGTAGAACTCGGGGCGGAAGCTGGAGGTGAAGAAGCGGTCGCTGAAGAGGCGGCGCGAGGCGTTCAGGATGAAGACCTGGAACTGCGTCTCCGAGATCGCGAAGCCATGCGGATGGGTGAACTCGGAGAGCCAGCCCACCACCGTGTCCACGTCCTCGACGTTGTCCACCAGGCTGCCGTTGGGATGGCCCAGGCAGTCGTTGATGGCCGAGCCGTCGGCATTGCGCTGGGCCCGCGTGATGATCTTGCTGGCGTCGCAGCGGTGCTGGCCGTAGACCTCGCGCAGCAGCCCGGTCAGGCGCTCCTGCTCGGCGCGCGCTGGCGAATCGGCGGGCAGGCGCTGGTCGACGAAATCCTCAAAGCGCGTCAGCTGGCGCAGGCCGTATTGGCGGCGGAATTCGTTGAAGCGCGGCACGCCGCGCTCGCGGTCGCGTATCAGGTCCAGCGCCGCCACATCGATCTTGCCGATGCCGGCCGGGCCGCGCGCCAGTTCGAGATGCTGCAGGAACTGCGGCGAGTTCTGCAGCGTCAGCAGGCCCAGGCGCTGGCGTCCCATCGAGAGCGCCCAGCTGGCCAGGCCCCGCTCATGCATGGCCTGCGTGGCCTTGGCGCGGAAGGTGCTGAGCACCGGCACCTTGGCGCGCACCGCGTTGGGGTCCTGGCGCCAGTCGCGCCATTCGATCAGGTCCGGCACCAGCGCGTGCAGGCGGTAGACGCTGACGAACTCCTCGGGGAAGTTGAAGGGCGAGCCGAAATGGTTCACGCCGCCGTTCACATGCTCGGGATTGGCCAGGCTCCACTGGTCCTGCTTGCCGGGGTCGAAGGCCGAGAGCAGGCTCTTGCCCGGATAGACATGGCTGCCCAGGCCGAAGATGCCGGGGCCGGATGCAAAGGCCGAATAGAGCTGGGTGGCCTTCTTGGCCTCGGGGCTCTTGCCGAAGGTCTTCAGCACGATGTTCTCGATCGCGTCGGCCACCAGCGGATGCTTGGCGAACAGCCCGCCCCAGTTGGCGTTCATGCCCAGGTAGAGCGGCTCGCCATAGAGCAGCTGGGTGGTCCATTCGGTGGTGTGGATCTTGGCGATCTCGGCCGCCACCACCAGGCGCGCGGCCTCGAACAACTCGTCCGCCGTGACCTCGCGATAGCGGATCGCGGCCTCCGGCCGCAGCGGGTCGCGCAGGCCCGAGTCGGCCTCGGGCGTGGCGGCGGCCTGGCGGCGGAAGGCGGCCACGAAGGCGTTGTGCTCGCGCGCAAACACGTTGTGATAGAAGCTCATGCCGATGCTCCAGTTGTCCGGGAAGGCGGCGGCCTCCTGCCCGGCGTACTGGGGAGCGATCGGGTCGCCGGGCGCGAACACCGGCAGATAGCCCTGGGCCTCGCCGGCGCCGGCGCCGCGGCCGGGCTGCAGCAAGAGCCTGGCGGGGTCGGCCGGGTCGCGCTTGACGCGCTGGCGCGAGGCCGCGTCATAGCCGTAGATCTGCGAGGCATCCCACCAGGCCGTGACCTTGTTGCGCGTGGTCTTGTAGGCACGCGCGGGCTGCGCGCGGCCCGCGGCGTCGACGAAGGTGGCCGGCGGGGTGGTCTCGGCCATCAGGGCCGCGTCGATGCGGTCCTCGGGCCGGCAGCCCGTGGCCTGCGCGGCGCCGGCGCTGCAGCCCACCGGCATCAGCGTGGCGGCGTTGTGGCCATCCTCCAGGTGCGAGAACCAGTCATGCGTCATGAACTGGATCCAGAACGCCGCCAGCACATTGAAGAAGGGCGCCTTCTTGTAGTCGCACTGCGCGTCAGGGCTGTCGCCGGGCAAGCCCTGACCCTCGCGGCAGCGGCCCGGGTCGGTCTGGGCGCGGGTGAAGAGCTTGCGGCTGATCAGCTGCGGGTCGGGCTTGAGCAGGGCCAGGCGCTCGCCATGGCGGTTGCGCGCCAGCTCGTTCATGCCCAGGTCGGGAAAGGTGGACTCGAACTCGACATTGCGTGCAAACAGGGTGCCGGTGGCGCCCATCAGCGGGTTGCGCAGGTCGTTGCACGTGCCGTCGAGATTGCGCGCGCGTATCAGCGCGCCGCCGCAGAGCTGCGGGCCGTCGCCACCCACGGCGGCGTAGGCGGGCGCGCTGCTGGGCAGGCGCAGCGCGTCCCAGACCTTCAGCGCGCCGCCCTCGACGCCGTCGCGCCCCAGGGTGTAGTCGCGGAAGGTGCCCATGTTGTCGAACAGGTTGAACTTGATCAGCTCCATGCGCTGGTATTCGAGGTCCAGCAGGGCGCCGTCGATGCCGCGGCCGTTGCGCGAGAGGTGCAGGCCCACGCCCGTGGTGCCGGGCGAGAGGCTGCTGGCGTCGCCGGTGGCCCAGTAGTTGGCCCAGTCCACATAGGGCGTGCTGCGGAAGGCTGCCGCCTTGTCGCCACCGCGGCAGCGCGCCACGTCCTCCGAGACCTTGCCCAGAAAGCGCTCGCCGCGTTCGGCGGCCAGCGGGCGCAGGCCGCCGGCCACCATCTTCACGCAATCGTCCAGCGCGCTGCTCTGGCCGTCGGGCGGGCTGGCGCAGGCAGCGAGCAGCAGGCTCAGCGGGAGTGCAACAAAGAGGTGGTGCAGGCGTGCTCTCAGCATGGTGGGCGCTCCCTGGTCTTGGCGGTGCCGGCGATTGGAGTCCGCGCCGCGCAGCGCAGCCATCCCTAAGGTCGGGACCCTGGCGGCCGCTGCGCGACCGGCGCATACTTGCCCTCATGGCACTCCTACATGCAAGCTCGGCCGAGCCTATTGATATCCGACCGTTGGGCGCACGGCTGATGAGCGAAAAAACGGTCGCGTTGTTTAAGTCCAGCGAGCTCGAGGTGATGCGCCTGGTGCTGGCCGCGGGCAAGGCCTTTCCGCCGCACAAGGTGGCGGGCGAGATCACCATCCAGTGCATCGAAGGGCGGCTGGACGTGACCATCGACGGCGCCAGCCATGTGCTGGAGGCCGGCCAGCTGCTGTTCCTGGCGGGTGGCGTGGTGCATGGGGTGGCGGCGCTGCAGGACAGCTCGGCCCTGGTGACCATCTCCCTGCCGCGCTAGGGGTAGCGATGGTGGTGCGTGTGTTGCGGCTGGGGACGCCCCGGCTGGCGGATGAAGGCCTGCGCATCGGCACGGTGCGGCGCCCGCCGCGCGGGGTGCCCAAGGAGGAGTTCGCGCGCCAGAACTGGTACGACAGCTGGTTCCCGACGCTGGCGCCCAGCGCCGAGACCATGAAGCTGGGCCAGGCCGCGCAGACCCCGGCCGAATGGGCCGCCTTCATCAAGAAGTACCGCGCCGAGATGGCCGCACCCGAGGCCGCGCATGCGCTCAGGCTGCTGGCGGCGCTCTCGCACCAGAGTAATTTCTCGGTGGGCTGCTACTGCGAGCATGAGGCGCATTGCCACCGCTCGGTGTTGCGCGCGCTGCTGGCCGAGCAGGGTGCCGCGCTGGGCTAAGCTTGCGCCTTCGCAAAAATCAGTAGCGAGGATCACGGTGCAAGCACTCCACCTGATGCGCAGCCTGTTCGCCTACAAGGCCTGGGCCAACGAAGACCTCTACGACAGCGTGGCCCGGCTGCCCGCCGAGACGCGCGCGGCCGAGTTGCATGCGGCGCTGCGCGTGCTGAACCACATCCATGTGGTGGACAGCATCTTCGCCGCCCATCTGCAGGGGCAGGCGCATGGCTATGCGGGGCTCAACACCCCCGAGACGCCCGGCCTGGCCGAGTTGCGCGCGCGCGTGCAGGCCAGCGACCGCTGGTACCTCGGCTATCTGGACACGCTCAGCGACATGGCGCTGGGCGAGGTGCTCGATTTCACCTTTGTGGATGGCAAGCCCGGCCGCATGTCGCGCGCCGAGATGCTGCTGCACGTGGCCACGCATGGCAACTACCACCGCGGCGCGGTGGGCCGCATCCTGGTGCAGGCCGAGGTGGCGCCGCCGCCCGATGCGCTGACGGTGTTCCTGCACCGCCCCGCGGCGCCGGCGTGACGACGCTGCTCGCCCTGTGCGGCAGCCTGCGTGCGGCCTCGCTGCACCGCGAACTGCTCGGCGCCGCGCAAGACCTGGCCCCGGCCGGGGTGAGCCTGCGGATCGCCAGCGATCTGGGCGCGCTGCCGCTCTTCAACCCCGACCTGGAAGCCGAGCCGCCGGCCGCCGTGCGCCGCCTGCATGCCGAGGTGGCCGCGGCCGAGGCGCTGGTGATCGCCAGCCCCGAGTACGCGCATGGCGTCACCGGCACGATCAAGAACGCGCTTGACTGGCTGGTGGGCTTCGAGCCCTTCGTGGGGCGGCGCGTGGCGATCTGGAAGGCGTCGCCGCGCGCCCGCCACGCCGATGCCGCGCTGCGCGAAACGCTCAGGACCATGGCTGCCGAGATCGTCGAGCCGGCCTGCCTGAGCCTGCCGCTGCTGGGCGCCCGGCTGGACGCGGCGGGCATCCGCGCGGCGCCCGCCATGGCAGACCCGATCCGCACGGCCTTGCGTGCGCTGGCGCAGGGGCCCGTGCCGGCCGCCGCGCCGGGCTGGCTGCTGCGCCCGGCCCAGGCCGGCGACGCGACGCGCCTGGCCGCCTTGGCGCTGCAGGTCTGGCTCAGCACCTATGCCTGGGAGGGCGTGTCCGAGGACATCGCCGCCTATGTGCTGGCGCGCTTCACGCCGGCCGCCTTTGCCGAACTGCTGGCCGATGCGCAGCGCCTCCTGCTGGTGGGCGAGGGGCCGGGCGGTCTGCTCGGCTATGCCCAGCTGAGGCGCGGGGCGCCGCAAGGTGGCCTGGAGGTGGAGCTGGAGACGCTCTATGTGCAGGCGCCCGCCCAGGGCACGGGCCTGGCCCAGGCGCTGCTGGCGCAGGCCAGGCTGGCGGCGTACCGGCAGCTGGGGGCGCCCGCCATCTGGTTGAGCGTGAACGCCCGCAACGAGCGCGCCCTGAACTTCTACCGCCGCGCCGGCTGCATCGAATGCGGCGAGACCTGGTTCGAGCTCGGCGGCGGCCGGCATCTCAATCTGCTGCTGCGCACCGCGCCTTGCAAGGAAACACAACCATGACGACAAGAACCGCCGTGCTGGTGATCGACGTGCAGCGAGGTCTGTTCGAGCCCGCGCCCCAACCCTTCGAGGCGCAGCAGACGGTGCAGCGCATCAACGCGCTGACCGCGCGTGCGCGTGCCGCCGGCGTGCCGGTGGGCGTGATCCTGCATGAGCGCGAGGGCAGCGCGCTGGCCCACCAGAGCGAGGGCTGGCAGCCGGTGGCGCAGCTCGACGTCGACCCGGGTGACCGCCTGATACGCAAGACCACGCCGGACTCCTTCCTGCGCACCGAGCTGGGCGCCTGGCTGGCGGGCCTGGGCGTGCAGCGCCTGGTGATCTGCGGTTATGCCAGCGAGTTCTGCGTCGATACCACCACGCGGCGCGCCGCGGCCCTGGGTTTCGAGGTGGACCTGGCGGCCGATGCCCACACCACCCACGACAAGCCCCATGCCACGGCGGCGCAGATCCGCGCCCACCACAACGCCACCCTGCCGGGCATCACCAGCTTCGGGCCGCGCATCCGCGCCCTGCCCAGCGCCGAGATCACGCTCTGAGGGCGCAGGCAGCGATGCGGCCCTTGTTCAGCGTCGACGGGGTGGAGGCGCGCAGCGTCGATGCCGGCGCCGCGCCCCAGGTGCAGGCCCTGTTCGAGGCCAACCCGGCCTACTTTCTGCTCACCGGCGGCGAGCCACCCGGGCCGGGCCTGGGCCTGGAGGAACTGGAGAGCCGCCCGCCCGAGGGCTGGCCCTACACCGCGCATTGGAGCCTGGGCTTTGTGCGGCCGGGGCAGGGCGGGGCGGCGGACGCATGGCTGGGCCTGGCGCTGATCGACACCGACCTGCTCGCCAGCGGGGTCTGGCATATCGGCCTGTTCCTGCTCGCCACGCCGGTGCATGGCAGCGGCCTGGCACCGCGCCTGTATGCGGCGCTGGAGCAATGGGCGGTGGCGCAGGGCGCCGGCTGGTTGCGCCTGGGCGTGATGCTGGGCAATGCGCGCGCCGAGCGCTTCTGGGAGCGCCAGGGTTTTGTCGAGCTCAAGCGCCGCCCCGATATCGCGATGGGCCGGCTGCGCCAGACCGTGCGCGTGATGCTCAAGCCGCTGGGGGCGCACAGCGTGGCCGAGCACCTGGAACGCGTGCCGCGCGATCGCACCGCGTAGTGTCCCGGGCGGACGCGGCGGCGCGGGCAACTGCTAGGCCGGGCCGCGCCGCCGAGGTGGTAGATTGCGGCCATTGCAGAGGGCTGCCCTCTGGCCGCCCTGGGCACTCGCCCACAGGAGTCCTTACCCATGCCGTTTGACCTGCCCGAGCTGCTCGGTCCCTTTCTGCTGCCCCTGCTGATCGCGATCCCGCTGGCGATCGTGGTCATCATCATCAGCACGCGCCGCGGCGACGATGTGGACGAGCCGCCGCGCCGCATGCCGCCGCCGCCGCGCCCGCCCGCGCGTGCCCCGGTGGCCATGCCCGAGCCCGTACCCACGCCGCCGCCAGCCGCGGCGCCGGCCGGTCCGGTGCGCGTGCTGCTGGTGGACGACTCGGCGGTGGTGCGCGCCAAGCTCGGCAAGCTGCTGCAGGGCGCCGGCTACGAGGTGCTGGCGGCGCGCGATGGCGTCGAGGCCCTGGAACTGCTGGGCCAACAGCATGTGCATGTGCTCATCACCGACCTCGAGATGCCCAACAAGGATGGCTTCGAGCTGATCGCCGATGTGCAGGGCAGCCTGGAGACCGAGGACCTGCCCATCATCGCCATCACCGGCCATGAGGAGCTGCAGGGCCGCGTGACCCAGGTGCAGGGTCTGTACGGCATCTTCAAGAAGCCCTGGCACGACCGCGAGCTGCTCAAGCGCGTCGAGACCCTGACGCATTTGCGCAAGCCGCCGGCCTTGCCGGCCTGAAGCAGCCCGGGAGCCACGGGGGTCCCCCCGATGGCGGCGCGCGGCGCCTGTGCTGCAATCGGCGCATGCGATCAAGACTCCTCAAGATAGCGGCCATCCTGCTGGCCCTGGTGGCGGCGCTCGCCGGTGTGCTGGGCTGGCATCTGGGCGGCAAGCAGCCGCAGCGCAGCGGCACGCTCGAACTCAGCGGCCTGCAGGCGCCGGTGCAGGTGCGCTGGGATGAGGTGGGCGTGCCGCATATCAGCGCCGCCAACGAGCCCGACCTCTACCGCAGCCTGGGCTATCTGCATGCGCAGGACCGGCTGTTCCAGATGGAGATGGTGCGGCGCCTGGCGCGCGGCGAGCTGGCCGAGATCCTGGGCCCCAAGCTGGTGGAGACCGACCGGCTGTTCCGCACCTTGGGGCTTCGCGCCCATGCGGATGCCTATGCGGCGCGCGTGCAGGCCGCCCCGCCGACCCCGGCCATGCGCGCGCTGCAGGCCTATCTGGAGGGCGTCAACCAGTACCAGGCGACGCGCCCGGCGCCGCTGGAGTTCGAGATCCTGGGCATCCCCAAACGGCCCTTCACGATGGCCGACACCGTCAGCGTGGCCGGCTATCTGGCCTACAGCTTTGCCGCTGCATTCCGAACGGAGCCCGCGCTCACTTATGTGCGCGACCAGCTGGGGTCCGACTACCTCAAGGTGTTCGAGCTGGACTGGCGGCCCGAGGGGGCGGTGCGCACGGCCCTGGGGCTGAAGGGCGGCGACTGGCAAGACCTGACCCGCCTGGCACTCAACAGCCAGCGGGCGCTGGAACTGGCGGGCGTGCCGCAGTTCGAGGGCAGCAATGCCTGGGCGCTCAGCGGCAGCCGCACGCGCAGCGGCAAGCCCTTGCTGGCGGGTGACCCCCACATCGCCTTCTCGGTGCCCGCGGTGTGGTGGGAGGCGCATCTGCAGGCGCCCGGCTTCGAGCTCTATGGCCACCACCAGGCACTCAACCCGATGGCGCTGCTGGGCCACAACCGCCAGTTCGGCTGGAGCCTGACGATGTTCCAGAACGACGATCTGGACCTGATCGTCGAGAAGCCCAACCCGGACAAGCCCGGGGAGATCTGGTTCCAGGGCCGCTGGGTGGCGCTGCAGGAGCGCGAGGAGATCATCACGGTGAAGGGCGCGGCGCCGGTCACGCTCAAGCTGCGCCGCTCGCCGCATGGCCCGATCGTCAACGACGCCGTCCCCGGAGCCACGGGCAGCCGCCCGGTGGCGATGTGGTGGGCCTTTCTGGAAACCGAGAACCCGGTGTTGGAGGCCTTCTACGCGCTCAACCGCGCCAACAGCCTGGGCCGTGCGCGCGCCGCCGCCAGCCAGATCCATGCGCCGGGGCTGAACGTGGTGTGGGCGAATGCCGACGGCGACATCGGCTGGTGGGCCGCGGCCCGCCTGCCCAAGCGGCCGGCCGGCGTGAACCCCAGCTTCATGCTGGATGGCGCCAGCGCCGAGTCCGACAAGCTCGGCTTCGAGGACTTCAGCGCCAATCCGCAGGAGGAGAACCCGGCGCGCGGCTATGTGGTCTCGGCCAATCACCAGCCGGCCGGCGGCCTGCAGGTGCCCGGCTATTACAACCTCTGGGACCGCGCCCAGCGCCTGGACGAGCAGCTGCGCCCGGAGGGCCAGACCTGGGACATGGCGCGCGCCCAGGCCCTGCAGCTGGATGTGCAGAGCGGCTTTGCGCAGCGCCTGCTGCAGCCGCTGCTGCCGGCGCTGCGCGCGGCCGCCGCCGGCGACGAGCAGGAGCGCGCGCTGGTGGAGCGCCTGGCGGCCTGGCCCGGCCGCCATGAACTGGGGCTCAACGAGCCGGTGCTGTTCCACCAGTTCCTCTACGAGCTGACGCGCGAGGCCATGGCCGACGAGATGGGCGAGGCCATGTTCGACAACCTGCGCCGCACGCGCGCGCTCGACCATGCCTTGCCGCGCCTGGCCGCCGATGCCGCCTCGCCCTGGTGGGACAAGCGCGGCACGCCGGCGGTGGAGACGCGCGAACAGATCGTGGCGCTGGCCTGGAAGGCCGCCATCGCGCATCTGCGCCAGACCCTGGGCACTGACCCCGCCAGCTGGACCTGGGGGCGTGCCCATACCCTCACCCATGGCCATCCGCTCGGCCTGCAGAAGCCGCTGGACCGCATCTTCAACGTCGGCCCGCTGCCGGCCCCCGGCGGCCACGAACTGCCGAACAATATGGCGCAGCGCCTCGGCCCGGCCCCCTGGGCGGTGGTGTACGGGCCCTCGACGCGGCGCGTCATCGACTTCGCGCGTGCCGGCGAGGCGGTCGGCAGCAACCCGGTGGGGCAGAGCGGCGTGTGGGGCGATCGCCATTACGAGGACCAGGCACGCTCGCATGTGCAGGGCGGCTACCGGCTGCAAGTGCTCAACGAACCCGATGTGCTGGCCCATACTCGCAGTACCTTGACGCTCAAGCCGGTGGACTGATGAAGATGTGGTTGCGAATCGGTATCGCCCTGCTGCTGAGCTTGCTGCTGCCCGCCAGCCAGGCCCTGGAGCTGCCCGAGCCCGGCGCACTGCAGGCCAGGATGGGCCGGGCCGTGCAGGCGGTGCAGGTGATCGAGCCGCATCTGAGCGTGGCCGGCCAGCAGCTCAGGGTGCGCTACCTGGGCTACCCGGCGCCGCTGGTGTTCGAGCGCCTGCTGGGCGCCGACTGGCAGCGACCGGGGCGCGAGATCGAGCTGCGCGCGCTGGACGGCTTTGTCTCGCGCGTGCCGGTGGAGCGCTTTGCCAAGTACCAGGCCTGGCTGGTGCAGGCGCGCGCCGATGGCGCCGCCTTCATGGTCGACAACCATGCCCAGCATGAGAAGCAGGTGCCGCTGGGGCCCTACTACCTGGTGTGGGACAACATCGCCGCGCCCGAGCTGGTGGCCGAGGGTGGCGCGGTCTGGCCCTACCAGGTGGCCAGCATCGCGCTCAAGCCCGGCAGCCGCGAGGCCCTGCTGCCGGCTGGGCTGGGCTCGGGGTTTGCCGAGCATGCGGATCTGGCGCAGAAATACTGCCTCAGCTGCCACCAGGTGAACGGTTATGGCGGCGAGAAGATGCCGCTGAACCTGGCGGTACGCGCCAAGCTGCTGGACTTGCGCACCTGGCGTACCTGGCTGCTGAACCCCCAGACGCTCAAGCCCGGCACCGCCATGCCGCCCCTGCCCGACACCCTGCCCGCGGCCGAGCGCGAGGCCATCGTGGCCAAGCTGCACCGCTATCTGCGCGCCGTGCCGGTGCTGCCGTAAGAGGCCGAGACAAGCGCCATGGACCAGCCCGCCGACGACGAGCCGATCGACCGCGTGCTGCTGCCGCCGCAGCTGGACGAGTCGAACGCGCTGCCGGCCGGCACGCGCTTTGCGGAGCTGGAGATCATCAGCACCCTGGGCGTGGGCGGCTTCGGCATCGTCTACCTGGCGCAGGACCATGCGCTGCAGCGCCGCGTGGCGATCAAGGAATACATGCCGGCGCAGCTGGTGCGGCGCGCCAGCGGCAGCCTGGTGACGGTGCGCGCCGGCGTGCTGCGCGAGACCTTCGAGCTGGGGCGGCGCAGCTTCGTCAACGAGGCGCGGCTGCTTGCGCGCTTCGACCATCCGGCCCTGCTGAAGGTCTACCGCTTCTGGGAAGCGAACGGCACGGCCTATATGGCGATGCCCTATCTGCAGGGCCAGACGCTCAAGCAGGCGCGGGCGGGCGTGGCGCAGCGCCCCGACGAGGACTGGCTGCGCCGCGTGCTGCTGGCCCTGCTGGATGGCCTGGCCCTGCTGCACGGCGAGGCCATCGTGCACCGCGACATCTCGCCCGACAACATCCTGCTGCCCGAAGGCGGCGGCGATCCCATCCTGCTGGACTTCGGCGCGGCGCGCCAGGCCATCGAGGATCGCAGCCAGCACATGACGGCCATCCTCAAGCCCAGCTTCGCGCCGATCGAGCAATACGCCGAGGCCACCGGCCTGCGCCAGGGCCCCTGGACCGATCTCTATGCGCTCGGCGCGGTGATGCATTACCTGCTGCTGGGCCATACCCCGCCGCCCGCCACCGCGCGCGCCATGGTGGACGAATACCTGCCGCTCTCCGGCGCCGGCCTGCTGGGCTATTCGATGCCCCTGCTGCTGTGCCTGGACTGGATGTTGCGCGTCCATCCGCAGGAGCGCCCGCAGTCGGTGGCCGAGCTGCGCGCCGCGCTGGCGGGCGAACGTGCCGCACCGCTGCCGCCACAGCCCACCGCGCCGGCGGTGCACCAGGGCCTGTCGGCGCGTGGCACTGGCTACGAGCCTACCCACCAGCTGCCGGCGCCGCCGCCGCCGCCCCCGCCCGATCTGCTGCTGGAGGCCGAGCCCGCGCCTGTACCGCCACCCGCAGCGCCATCGCCCGCCTTGCCGCCAGCGCCGCTGCCCGAACCACGCCAGGCCGAGCCCGCGCCCGAGCCGGCGCCCGCGCCGGCCGGCATGGCCAGGCGCTTGGGTCTGACGCTGCTGCTGGCCGGCCTGGCCGCGACGGCCGGCTGGATGTGGCTGCCTCGGGGTGCAACGCCGCCACCGGCTGCGGTGCCGGCATCCACGGCAAGCGCCAGCGCCGTGCCCGCCGTGATCACCGAGGCGCGCGACGAGGCCGGCGTGCCGGTGCGCACCGGCACGCCGTTGGCGGCCAGCCAGGCCAGGCCGCGTCCGCCGGCGCGTGCCAATGCGGCGTCGGCGGTCGCGCCGCCACCCCAAGCGGCCAGCCGGACCGAATCGGCTGCCGGCCCGCGCGAGGCCTGCGGCAGCCGCAGCTTCCTGGCGCTGGCCTATTGCATCGACCGCGAATGCGAGAAACCGGTATTCCAGCAGCACCCGGAATGCCTGCGCCTGCGCGAGCTGCGCGAAAACCGGCAGCGCAACCGCCAGTAAGGCGGGGGAAGGGCTCAGGGCCGCACGGCCGTGACCTCGATCTCCACCAGCCAGCCCGGCAGCACCAGCCCGGCCACCTGCATCACCGAGCGCGCCGGCAGGCGCGGCTGTGCGGCGCTGCCGAAATGCTCGCGGTAGGCGCTCATGAAGCCGTCGAAATCCATCTTGCCGCCCTTGGCCGGGTCGCCCACCAGAAACACCTGCATCTTCACCACGTCGCCCATGGTGAGCCCCAGGCTCTTGAGGCTGCGCTCGATGCCGGCCAGCGTGCCGGCGGTCTGGGTGCGGGTGTCGCCATAGGCGGCCAGGCTGCCGCGCTCGGCCTTCTCGTCCACCACCGGCGGCACCGCGCCGCTCAGATAGACCAGGGTCTTGCCGGCCGGCACCTCCACCGCACTGGCGATCGGGAAGCTGGAGCCGGGCGGGCGGTGCCGCAGCACCTCGTCGGCGTGGCCGAGGCTGCAGCAGCCCAGCAGCAGGGCCAGGGTGGCGATGGTCTTCATGGGGCTTGGCTCCTCTGCTCTTGCTGGATGGCGGCGCGCATGGCGGCCACCTCGTCGTTGGCGATGTCGACGGCGGACTGGCCGGGCGGGCCGAAGCGCCGCAACACCTCGCTGGCCACCGCGCCGACCTGGCCATCGTCGAGCACGCCGGCAAAGGCCGGCATGGCCTTGCCGCCCTTCATGATCATGCGCAGCAGATAGGGCGTGGCGGCCAGGCGTGCATTGCCCGCCAGGGCCGGGTAGGCGGCCGCGCCACGGGCGCCGCGGCCGTCGGGCATGTGGCAGCCGGCGCAGATCGCGGCATAGAGGGCCGGGCCGCTGCGTTGGTCGAAGCCCCAGCCGGCCGAGAAGCGTGGCTCATCCAGCGCCAGCGCGGGCAGGGCGGCCAGGGCGGAGAGGCCGAGCAGCAGCAGCGCCGATCTCATGTGCCGGCTCATGCGCTGGCCTTCGCATGCAGCTGCGTCACCGCATGCTGGGCCGAGAGCACCGCGCCCTCCTGCCAGGCCGGCAGCAGCGAGGCATGCTCGCCGGCCAGGATCAGGCGCCCGTCCATCCGCAGCAGCTGCGCGTAATGGCGCTCGCGCGCCGCCTGCGTCCACCAGGCAAAGCAGCCCAGCGTGGCCGGGTGGCGATGCCAGGCCACCGCCACGCCATGCTCGAACTCGGCCGGGTATTGCGGATGGATCTGCGCGCCCAGGCGCAGCGCCTCGCGCACGCGCTCGGCCGGGGCCAGCGCGCTGAACTCGTAGGCATTGGCGCCAAAGGCATAGGCGCCCAGCAGCACGCCCTTGCGGGCGTGGAAATGGTGGCTGGGGTAGCCGATGGTGCGTATTGCCAGATCGGTGCTGCTGATGCCGCCGTAGATGCCCTCGTCCTCTTCCCAGAAGCGGCGCCCGAACTGCAGGCCGACCTTGACCGCGGCGAAATAGCTCACCGCATCGATGGCGGCGCGCAGCGCCGGGCTGATGCGCATCTCCACTTGCGAGAGCACCGACAGCGGCAGGGTGCAGATGCACCAGTCGGCGCTCGCGCTCAGCGGCGTGCCGGGGCGGGCGAGGTCTTCGTATTGCGCCGTCACGCCGTGCTCGTCCTGCTGGATCTCGGTGACGCGCGCCCGGTAGCGGATGCGCGGGCCCACCGCCTTGGCCAGGGCCCGCGCGATCGCGTCCATGCCGCCCACCGGCTGGAACAGCGGCATCTGGTATTCGAAGCCGCTGCCCAGATCGAGCCGGCCGGCCAGGCCGCTGGCTAGCACATCATGCAGGCCCAGCGGCTGATCATGCGGCGGCGCGGCAGACACGCCGCCACCCGGCTGCGGGCCGAAGCCGCGCCGCTCGGCGGCGATCTCGCCGGCGCGGTAGCGCCCCTGGGCATCCAGGGCGCCATGGCTGCGCAGGGCCTCCAGCAGGCGTGCCTGGTCCTCGCTGCTGAGGGTCTCGTCGAGCTGATGCTGCTGCACCACCTTGGCCAGCAGCTCGCTCACCTGGCCCTGGAAATCGGCCTGCAGCTCGCGCCAGCGCTGCGGCTTGCCGCCGAAGGCCTGCTGGCCATGCACATAGGCGTTGTGGTTGACCTGGATGAAGGGCTGCAGCGCCACGCCCAGGCGCTTGCAATAGCCCAGCACGCCATGGTGGTGGTAGGGGATGCGCCAGGGGCCGGGGTTGAAATACTCGCCCGGCGCGAACTCGCAATGCTGGCTGGCGCCGCCCAGCTCGGTGTAGCGGTCGCCGCCGCGCAGGGTCCAGCAGCGGCCGCCGGGGCGTGCCTGGTATTCCAGCAGCTGCACCTGGTAGCCGGCGCGCTGCAGCTCATAGGCCGATACCAGGCCGGCAAGACCTGCCCCCAGCACCAGCACGCGGGCCCCCTTGGGCGCGCGGCCCAGGCCGAAATCGGCGCGCGCCGGCGAGGCCTGCGCCAGGCCCAGCTGGGTCAGCGCCGCATAGACCGCGCCGCTGCCGGCCGCGCGGCCCAGCTGCTGCAGCCAGGCGCGGCGGCTCGTGGATGGGCGGGTTTGCCTGCTCATGCGGCCCACCATAGCAAGCCGCCCGGCTTCCGACCAGAGGGCGATTGCCGAGGCAGGGGGCGCGGCGCAGAATCGCCGCATAACAACATGATGGCGGGGGCGCGCTGGGGCGGGTGTGGACGGTCGCCCGCGTCCCTGCGCATGCGCCGGGCCGAACTCGCCGTTGCCTCAGGGAGTTCAGCATATGCAAGCATTGAGAAACCGTTCCATCGCGACACGGCTGCGGCTGGGGTTTGCGCTCCTGATACTCGTCAGCATGGCGGTGGCCCTGTTCGGGCGCCTGGCGCTCAGCCAGGTGGGGCTGCGGATGCAGGCGCTGACCGAGCAGCATCTGGTGGTCGTCGGCCTGCTTGGCCAGATCAAGGACAACGTCAACGTCACCGCCCGTGCCGCGCGCAATATCGCCCTGCTCAGCGACGCCGCCGCCAAGCAGGCCGAGAAGGCGGTGATCGACGCCAACCGCAACGACACCCGGGGCCTGCTCAAGCAACTGGAGGATCGCCTCGCGGCAGAGGCCGGCGGGGCCTTGCTGAAGCAGGTCACGGCGACGCGCCAGGCCTATGTGAAGGTGATGGACCAGGCCATCAGCGAGGGCCTGGCCGGGCACAACGAGGCCGCGCGCGACCTGCTGGTGGGCGAGGTCTCGCAGACGCAGACGGCCTACTTCGGCAGCCTCAACGAGCTGGTCAAGTTGCAGCGCCAGCGCATGGATGAGGCCAAGCAGGAGGCCGACGCCACTATCGCGCGCGCCGGCCTGGCGATGCTGGGCCTGCTGGGCTTGGCGGCCATGTGCGGGCTGGTGATCGCCAACTGGCTGGCGCGCAGCGTCACCCGGCCCTTGCTGGCGGCGGTGCAGGTGACCCAGCGCATCGCGCGCGGCGACCTCAGCTCGCGCATCGTGGCCGAGTCGGACGACGAGGTGGGCCAGCTGAGCCGTTCCCTGCATGCCATGCAGGAGGCCTTGCGCAGCCTGGTGGGCGTGGTGCGTGCCAGCAGCGACTCGGTGGCCACCGGCGCCGGCCAGATCGCGGTGGGCAATGGCGATCTCTCGCAACGCACCGAACGCCAGGCCAGCAGCCTGCAGCAGACCGCCGCCTCGATGGAGCAGCTCTCCGGCACGGTACTAGGCAGCGCCGAGACGGCGCGCCAGGCGAATGCCTTTGCCGCCGTCGCGAGCGGCGCGGCCGAGCGCGGCGCGGCGGTGGTGGGGCAGGTCATCACCACCATGGACGGCATCAACGCGGCCTCGCGCCGCATCGGCGACATCGTCGGCGTGATCGACGGCATCGCCTTCCAGACCAATATCCTGGCCCTGAATGCCGCGGTGGAGGCGGCCCGTGCCGGCGAGCAGGGGCGCGGCTTTGCGGTGGTGGCCGCGGAGGTGCGCAATCTGGCGCAGCGCTCGGCCAGCGCGGCGCGCGAGATCAAGTCGCTGATCGCCACCAACGAAAGCACGGTGGAGGCCGGCTCGCGCCTGGTGGGCGAGGCCGGCCACAGCATGCGCGACATCCATGCGCAGGTGGCGCGCGTGGTGGGCCTGATCGGCGAGCTGGGCGCGGCGGCCGAGGCACAGAGCCGCGACATTGTGCAGATCAACCAGGCGGTGGCGCAGCTGGACGAGTCGACCCAGCAGAACGCGGCGCTGGTGGAGCAATCCGCCGCCGCGGCCGACAGCCTGAGCCAGCAGGCGCGCGTGCTGGTGGATGCGGTGAGCGCCTTCAGGCTGGAGCTGGCATAGACTGCCGGCGATGTTGCGCCACGGTCTGATCGCTACCCTGTTGCTGGCCGGCTGCGCCGTGATGGCGCAGACCCCGCCCTGCCTGATCGTCTACGGCCATGGCCGCAACCTCGGCAGCGAGGCGGAGAACCTGGCCTGGGACCGCCTCAATCTGCGCTTCAACCAGCAGGTGGCGGCCAGCCTGGATGCGGCCGGACGGCGCGTCGTGCCGATGCTGCTGCGCGTCGGCAGCAGCGATCTCGCCGCCACCCTGGAGGCGGTGCTGGGCGAGGCGCAGCGCCAGGGCTGCGAGCTGGTGGTGGACACCGCCGTGTTTGCCGACGATGCGAACGCCGCCCTGGTATTGCGCCTGCGCGTGCACCCGTTGCTGCCGGCCCTGGGGCCGCGCGCCGGCGCGCGCCTGCCGCGCGTGGGCGAGGCCATCTACACCAGCCAGCGCGATTTCGATTTCAGCCCGCGCGTGCTGGAGCGGCTGAAGCTGGATCAGCTGGCGCAGGAAATGACGGCCGCTTACCTGGCCGACACGGCCGCCAAGCCCTGATCCGCCAGGCCCTCCAGATGGGCCGCGTCGGCCCAGCCGAGGATCTCGAAGCGCGCGGCGCCGGCTTCGTCCAGGCGCACGCGCACGCGGTTGATGCCGGTATTCGGAATGGCGCATTCGCGCGCGCCGTGCAGGGGCAGGGCCTGGGCGTGACGCCACACCATGTCGAGCACGCCGCCATGGGTGACCACGGCCAGGGTCTGGCGCGGGTGCGCCACCGCCAGCTGGCCCAGCGCGGCGATGACGCGCTGGAAGAAATGCTGGCGGCTTTCGGCGCCACCCGGCAGCGCGTAATCGGGCTCATGGCGGGCCCATTGCGCGAACTCCTCGGGATGGGCGCGGCGGATGTCGTCGAAGCTCATGCCTTCCAGAATGCCGAAGCCCTGCTCGCGCAGCGCCGCCTGCCGCTCGGTCTGCAGGCCGAGGGCCTGCGCCAGCGGCGCGGCGGTCTGCAGCGCTCGGCTCAGGTCGCTGGCCACCAGGGCCTGGATGGGCTCGGCGCGCAGGCGCGCCGCCAGGCGCTCGGCCTGGGCCAGGCCATGGGCGTTCAGCGGCACGTCGATCTGGCCCTGGAAACATTGGCGGCGGTTCCAGTCGGTCTCGCCATGGCGTATCAGCAGCAGCTCGGTCATATGACTTCCATTGTGCGACATTGGCTTCTGCTGAAATGCGGCCCATGCAGACACTCACCATCAGCGACGACAAGGCAGCCCTGGACCTGGACCTGCTGCACCGCTTTCTGAGCCAGGAATCCAGCTGGGCGCTGGGCCTGCCGCGCGCCACCATGGATCGATCGATCGCCAACTCGCTGTGCTTTGGCGCCTATCTGGAGGGCGCGCAGATCGGCTTTGCCCGCGTCGTCACCGATGGCGCCAGCTTCGCCTATCTGTGCGATGTGTTCGTGCTGGCCGAGCATCGCGGCCGCGGCCACAGCAAGGCGCTGATGCGGGCGGTGCTGGCGCACCCGCAGCTGCAGGGCCTGCGCCGCTTCATGCTCGCCACCAGCACCGCGCCCTGGCTCTATGCGCAGTTCGGTTTCACGCCGGTGGCCAAGCCGGAGGCGCTGATGGAGCGGCTGGACCGGGACGTCTACAGCCGGCCGGCCTGAGCTAAATCCAGGGCTGCGGCAGCCGTTCGGTGGCGATGGCGCGCTGCACCGCGGGCCGCGCCAGCATGCGCTGCAGAAAGGCGCCCAGCGCCGGCCAGCTGCGCGCCGGGCGCGCGAAGCCGCGCGTCCAGCGGCACAGCATGAAGCTGAAGGGGTCCAGCGCGCTGTAGCTTGCGCCCAGCGTCCAGGGACCCTGGTGGCGCTGGAACTCGGCTTCCAGGAGGTCCAGCAGGCCGCCGGGCGCGCTGATCTGCGCCTCGGCATGGGCCTTCACCTGGGCCACGCCGGCGGTGTTGCCCTCGTCCACCCAGCGCTCCGGGTAGTAGTAGGCCATCAGCAGCGGCTGCAGGGTGTTGGTGAGCCACATCAGCCATTTGTAGGCCTGCGCGCGTTCGGCCGTGCCCAATGCCGGCAGCAGCCCGGCCGCCGGGTGGGTGTCGGCCAGGTGCAGCAGGATGGCGGCGGTTTCCGACAGCACCAGCTCGCCATCCACCAGGGTCGGGATCAGGCCCATGGGGTTGAGCTTCAGGTACGCGGGCGACTTGTGTGCGCCCTGGTCGCGGTCCACCAGCTTGAGTTCGAAGGGCAGGCCCAGTTCTTCCAGCAGCACATGCGGCGCGAAGCTGGCATTGCTGGGGTAGTAGTGCAAATGGATCATGGTGGCGCCATCCTAAGTGCTGCAGCCCGCCTCCACGCCCGAGCCGGCCGACGAACTGCTGAGCGTGACGCCGTAGCGTTCGGCGGTCATGTGCGCCAGGATGGACAGCGCGATCTCGGGGGGCGTGCGTGCGCCGATGTGCAGGCCCACCGGGCCGTGCAGGCGCGCCAGCTCCGCCTCGCTGAGGCCGAAATGCTCGGCCAGGCGGGCGCGGCGCTTGGCCTGGTTGAGGCGTGAGCCGATCGCGCCGACATAGAAGGCCGGGCTCTTGAGCGCTTCCATCAGCGCCAGGTCGTCGAGCTTGGGGTCGTGGGTCAGGGCCACGATGGCGCTGTGGCCATCCGGGGCAAAGGCCAGCACGCAGTCGTCGGGCATCTCGCGGGTGATGCGGGCGCCGGGGATCTCGGGCTGGTATTCGTCGCGCGGGTCGCACACCAGCACCTGGTAGTCCAGCGCCAGCGCGAAGTTGGCGAGGTACTGGGTGAGCTGGCCGGCGCCGATGACGAGCAGGCGCCATTGCGGGCCGTGGTGGGTGATGAGGGTGGTGGCGCTGAGTTGCACCACATCGGCACCGGCCTCGGGCGCATGCAGGCTGACGGCGCCGCTGTGCATGTCCAGCACGCGCCGCACGCGAGCGCCGGCGGCCAGCTTGGCGAGCAGGGCCTGCACCTGCGAGGCCGGCCCCAGCGGCTCCAGCACCAGTTCCAGCGTGCCGCCGCAGGGCAGGCCGAAGCGCGTGGCCTCCTCGGCGCCCACGCCATAGCGGATCAGCTCGGGCTTGCTGAGCCGCAGCGCGCCCTCGCGCAGCTTGGCGACCAGGTCGTCCTCGATGCAGCCGCCCGAGACCGAGCCGGCGATCTGGCCATCGTCGCGCACCGCCACCAGCGAACCCACCGGCCGCGGTGCCGAGCCCCAGGTGCGCGTGATGGTGCCCAGCACCACGCCGCGCTTTTCATCATCCAGCCATTGCGCCACCTGGCGCAGCACCTGCAGATCCACGTTGTCCATTGCAGCCAACCCCTTGCTATCGCAGCAGTGTGCCAGCTTGACGCACAACCCAGGGGTGGCGGGCTCTATGGATGGGCATACAGGAGGGATAACGGTAGCTGTTCGGGCAGTGAATCCCCGCGAGCATGCAGGGGCCTGTTCACCCTGCGTTTGCCGGTGCGAAGGGGCCGGACAGGGCCCAGGTCTAGGCGGACGACGAAGCCATGGCTGACTGCCTTGGCGAGGAGTCCAACGACGAGATGGGCCCTGTCCGGCCCCTTCCCTTCGGGTTGCCCCTAGAACAGCCACGCACGTCGTTGCAAAGCCTCGCCGGGGGAGTGACCCCGGCTTCGTTTTGCGCCTAGTTCGTGGCTGTTCTAGGGGCAACGCATCCGGCAAACGCAGGGTGAGCAGGCCCCGGTCCGCTGACCCCTACAAGGAGACATCATGAGCCAGAAAACGACGCTCAAGGTCAACGGCAAGACGGTGACGCGCGAGATCGCGCCCGACCGCTTGCTGGTGCAGTTCCTGCGCGAGGATCTCGCGCTCACCGGCACCCATGTGGGTTGCGACACCAGCCAGTGCGGCGCCTGCACGGTGCATGTGAACGGCCGCGCGGTGAAGTCCTGCAATGTGCTGGCGGTGCAGCTGAACGGCGCCGAGATCACCACCATCGAGGGCCTGGCCGCAGCCAACGGTGAACTCCATCCCATGCAGGCCGCCTTCAAGGAATGCCATGGCCTGCAATGCGGCTTCTGCACCCCCGGCATGGTGATGAGCGCGGTGGACCTGGTGCAGCACCATGGCTGCAGCAGCGAGGCGCAGATCCGCGAGGGCCTGGAGGGCAATTTCTGCCGCTGCACCGGCTACCAGAACATCGTGCGCGCCGTGCAGCTCGGCGCCCAGGGAATGAAGTGAGGAGCCAGCCACCATGAACGCACCCCAGCAAGGCCTGATCGGCCAAAGCGTGCGCCGTCGTGAAGACGCGCGTTTCCTCACCGGCCGTGGCCAGTACACCGACGACATCGTGCTGCCGCGCCAGACCTTCGCCTACTTCCTGCGCAGCCCCTATGCGCATGCGCGCATCAAGAGCATCAACACTGCCGCGGCCAAGGCGGCCAGCGGCGTGCTGGATGTCTACACCGGCGAGCATTTCCGCAGCATCGGCGGCCTGCCCTGCGGCTGGCTCATCAACAGCCTCGATGGCTCGCCGATGAAGGAGCCCAAGCATCCCATCCTGGCCGATGGCAAGGTGCGCTATGTGGGCGACCAGCTGGCGCTGGTGGTGGCCGAGAGCTATGCCGAGGCCAAGGCCGCGGCCCAGCTGATCGAGGTCGACTACGAGGACCTGAGCCCGGTGGTGGATGCGGCGGCCGCCAAGGGCGCGCCGGCCAGCGTGCACGACGAGGCGCCGGACAACGTCTGCTACACCTGGGGCTGCGGCGACAAGGCCGCCACCGATGCGGTGTTTGCCAGCGCGCCGCACATCACCAAGCTGGAGTTCCGCAACAACCGGCTGATCCCCAACGCGATCGAGCCGCGCGCCGCCAACGCCAGCTACAACCCGGGCGACGAGAGCTGGACGCTCTATGTAGCGAACCAGAACCCGCATGTGGAGCGCCTGCTGATGTGCGCCTTCGTGCTCGGCATCCCCGAGCACAAGGTGCGCGTGGTGGCGCCCGATGTGGGCGGCGGCTTCGGCTCCAAGATCTTTCTCTATGCCGAGGAGACCGCGCTCACCTGGGCCAGCAAGCAGCTGGGCCGGCCCATCAAGTGGACCGCCGAGCGCAGCGAGAGCTTTCTGAGCGACGCCCATGGCCGCGACCATGCCACCGTGGCCGAGCTCGCCACCGACCGTGACGGCCATTTCCTGGCCATGCGCGTGCACACCACCGCCAATCTGGGGGCCTACCTCTCCACCTTTGCGTCCAGCGTGCCGACGATTCTGTACGCCACCCTGCTGGCCGGCCAGTACACCACGCCCAAGATCTATGCCGAGGTGACGGGGGTGTTCACCAACACCGCGCCGGTGGACGCCTACCGCGGCGCCGGCCGCCCCGAGGCTACCTATGTGGTGGAGCGGCTGGTGGAAACCGCGGCCCATGAGCTGGGCCTGGACCCGGCCGAGATCCGCCGCCGCAACTTCATCCACAGCTTCCCCTACGCCACCCCGGTGGGCCTGACCTACGACACCGGCGACTACGACGCCACGCTCAACGGCGTGATCGAGCTCGCCGATGTGGCGGGCTATCCGGCGCGCAAGGCGGTCAGCGAGGCCAAGGGCCTGAAGCGTGGCATCGGCTACTCCACCTATATCGAGGCCTGCGGCCTGGCGCCATCGAACATCGCCGGTGCCCTGGGCGCGCGCGCCGGCCTGTTCGAGGCCGGCGAGGTGCGGGTGCATCCGACCGGCAAGGTCACCATCTTCACCGGCTCGCATTCGCATGGCCAGGGCCATGAGACGACCTTCGCGCAGGTGGTGGCCGACAAGCTGGGCATCCCGATCGACGATGTCGACATCCAGCATGGCGACACCGGCAAGGTGCTGTTCGGCATGGGCACCTACGGCAGCCGCTCGCTCTCGGTGGGCGGCACCGCCATCGTCAAGGCGGTGGACAAGGTGATCGCCAAGGGCAAGAAGATCGCCGCGCATCTGCTGGAGGCGGCCGACACCGACATCGAGTTCGAGAACGGCGTGTTCAAGGTGGCCGGCACCGACAAGAGCGTGCCCTTCGCCTCGGTCTCGCTCACCGCCTACGTGCCGCACAACTACCCGCTCGACAAGCTCGAGCCCGGGCTGAACGAGAACGCCTTCTACGACCCCACCAACTTCACCTACCCGGCCGGCAGCTATGTCTGCGAGGTCGAGGTGGACCCGGCCACCGGCCAGGTGCGGGTGGACCGCTTCAGCGCGGTGGACGACTTCGGCAACATCGTCAACCCGATGATCGTCGAGGGCCAGGTGCAGGGCGGCATCGCGCAGGGCATCGGCCAGGCCCTGCTGGAGCATGGCATCTACGACGTGGAGAGCGGCCAGCTGCTCACCGGCAGCTATATGGACTACGCCATGCCGCGCGCCGACGACCTGCCCAGCTTCCAGATCAGGACCGCCAAGGGCACGCCCTGCACGCACAACCCGCTGGGGGTGAAGGGCTGCGGCGAGGCCGGCGCGATCGGCTCGCCACCGGCGGTGATCAACGCCATCTGCAACGCCATCGGCGTGAAGGATGTGCCCATGCCCGCCACGCCGCATGCCGTCTGGCAAGCCATCCAAGCATCGCGTTGAAGGAAAGGGGATCACTCATGAGCTTCAACTACACCCAAGCCGCCACCCTGGCCGATGCGGCACGCGCCGCCGCCGCCCTGGATGCCAAGATCATTGCCGGGGGTCAGTCCTTGCTGGGCGCCATCAAGCTGGGCCTGGCCGCACCGGCCTCGCTGGTGGACCTGAGCGCGCTGGCCGATCTCAAGGGCATACGCGTGGACAACGGCCGCGTCGTGATCGGTGCGATGAGCACCCATGCCACCGTGGCCGCGTCCAAGGAGGTGCAGCAGGCTATTCCCGCGCTGGCCGATCTGGCCGACCATATCGGCGATCGCCAGGTGCGCAACCGCGGCACCCTGGGCGGCAGCCTGGCCAACAACGATCCGGCGGCCTGCTACCCGGCGGCCGTGCTGGCCCTGGGCGCCACCATCCACACCGACAGGCGCAGCATCGCCGCGGATGACTTCTTCAAGGGCCTGTACGAGACGGCGCTGCAGGAGGGCGAGATCATCAGCTCGGTGAGCTTCCCGGTGCCGCTCAAGGCGGCCTGGCAGAAATTCAAGCAGCCGGCCTCGCGCTTTTCCATCGTCGGCGTGTTCGTGGCCAAGACGGCCGCGGGCGTGCGGGTGGCTGTCACCGGGGCCGGGCCCTGCGTGTTCCGCGCCAGCACCATCGAGGCGGCGCTCGCCAGCAGCTGGAGCGAGACCTCGGCCAAGCTGGTGTCCATCAAGCCCGACGGCCTCAACAGCGATCTGCATGGCTCGGCCGCCTACCGCGCCGCGCTGATCCCGGTGCTGGCCGGTCGCGCCGTGGCCGCCGCTGGCTGATGGCGGCGCTGCCCTCCAGCATCGACGACTGCGCGGCCGGCCTGCTCGCCCACGACTATGTGGCCGAGCGCGAGCTGGCCTGCGCGGTCTTCCTGGCCTTGCGCCTGCAGCGCCCGCTGTTTCTGGAGGGCGAGCCCGGCACCGGCAAGACCGAGATCGCCAAGACCCTGGCGGCGCTGCTGGACCGGCCCCTCATCCGCCTGCAGTGCTACGAGGGCCTGGACATGGCCAGCGCCGCCTACGAGTGGAACTACGCGCGCCAGATGCTGGAGATCCAGGCGGCCAGGGATGGGCAGAGGCTGAGTTCCGACGAGCTCTTCACCCGCCGCTTCCTGATCCCGCGCGCGCTGCTGCAGGCGCTGGAGATGCCGGGCCCGCCGGTGCTGCTGATCGACGAGCTGGACCGCGCCGACGAGCCCTTCGAGGCCTTTCTGCTGGAGCTGCTGAGCGATTTCCAGCTCACCATTCCCGAGCTCGGCACGGTCAGCGCGGCCGCGCCGCCCATCGTCGTCATCACCTCCAACCGCACGCGCGAGATCCACGACGCGGTGAAGCGGCGCTGCCTCTACCACTGGGTGGGCTTTCCGGATGCGGCGCGTGAGCTGGCGATCCTGCAGCGCCGCGTGCCCGGTGCGGGCGAGGCGCTGGCGCGCCAGATCGTCGGCTTCATCCAGGGCCTGCGCGGCATCGATCTCTACAAGCTGCCCGGCATCGCCGAGACCATCGAATGGTCGCGCGCGCTGCTGGAACTCAACGCCCTGGTGCTGGACCCCGAGACCGTGCACATGACCCTGGGCGTGCTGCTCAAGTACCAGGACGACATCGCCAAGGTGCAGGGCTCGGAGGCGGCGCGCCTGTTGGAGCAGGTGCGCGTGGCGACGCATGGCTGACCATCTCTGGGAGAACGTCACGCACTTCGCGCGCGTGCTGCGCGATGCGGGCCTGCGCGTGGGCACCGATCGCATCGAGCTCTGCCTGCAGGCCCTGCAGCTCGGCGGCATCGCCTCGCGGCGCGATTTCAAGGCCACGCTGGTGGCCTGCCTGCTGGACCGCCAGGAGCACCGCGCCCTGTTCGAGCAGGCCTTTCACATCTTCTGGCGCGACCCCGACCTGATGGGCCGGGTGATGGCGATGCTCTTGCCGCGCGCCCAGGCCAAGCCGGGCACACCGCCACCGCCCGAGAACCGGCGCCTGGCCGACGCGCTGTTCCCGCAGGCGGCGAAACTGCCGCAGCCACCGGCGGAGGAGTCACGCATCGAGCTCGACGCCACGCTCACCTGGAGCCAGCGCGAGCTGCTGCGCCAGCGCGACTTCGAGACCATGACGGTTGCCGAATGGGCCCATGCCAAGCGGCTGCTGGCGCAGCTGCAGACCTTGTTTCCGCGCCGCCCCACGCGCCGCTGGGCGCCGGCCGCGCAGGGCCGGGTGGCCTGGCGCGCCAGCCTGCGTGCTTCGGCCCGGGGGCCGGGTCTTGCCCTGCGGCGTGAGCGGCCGCGCCTGCGTGTGGCGCCGCTGCTGATCCTGGCCGATATCTCGGGCTCGATGAGCCGCTATTCGCGCATGCTGCTGCACCTGGCCCATGGCCTGGCCAACCCGCAGCAACAGCGCCATGCGCCGCGCGTCGCGAGCTTTGTGTTTGGCACCCGGCTCACGCCCATCACCCGCCTGTTGCGCCAGCGCGACCCCGATCTGGCGGTGGCCGCGGTGTCGCGCCGGGTGGCGGACTGGTCGGGCGGCACGCGCATCAGCGCCTGCCTGCACGAGTTCAACCAGCATTGGGCGCGGCGCGTGCTGCCCGCCGATGCCACCGTGCTGTTGATCACCGACGGGCTGGAGCAGGGCGCTGACGACGACCCGCGCTGCGAGGCCCTGGCCCGGGAGGCGGCGCGCCTGCGCCTGCGCTGCCGCCAGCTGATCTGGTTGAATCCGCTGCTGCGCTATGAGGGCTTCGAACCCAAGGCCGCCGGCATCAAGGCGCTGCTGCCCGAGGTCAGCCTGCATGTGCCGGCCCACAATCTCGCCAGCCTGGAACAACTCGCACGCCTACTCAGCGCCTCATCTTCGTCATCCTCATCATCATGCAACTGACCGGACAAGAAACCCTCCCAGTCACCCGGGCCCAGGCCTGGGAGGCGCTCAACAACACCGAGATGCTGAAGGCCGCCATCAGCGGCTGCGAAGCGCTCACACCGATCGGTGAGCATGAGTACGAGGCCCTGGTGGCGGTGTCCATCGGCCCGGTGAAGGCCAAGTTCAAGGGCAAGTTGAAGCTCTCCGATCTGCAGCCGCCCAACAGCTACCAGCTCGCCTTCGAGGGCTCGGGCGGCGCCGCCGGCCATGGCAAGGGCCAGGCCCAGGTACGGCTGGAGGCCCAGGGCCCGGCGCAGACGCTGCTGCACTACGAGGTTCAGGCCAGCGTGGGCGGCAAGATCGCCCAGATCGGCTCGCGCCTGGTGGACATGGCGGCGCAGAAGATGGCGGGCGACTTCTTTGCCGCCTTCAATAGCGCGCTGCAGGCGCGCTACGGTGTCGCGGTGGCTGTTGAAGCGGCAGCGCCGCCCAGGAGCCGCTTCCAGCGTCTGCTGGACTGGTACCTGGGCTGGCTGGGCCGCATCTTCACCGGCAAGCTCTGAGAAAGGCTCAGGACAGCCGCTCGCGCAGCACCGGCGTGGCCTGCTCGATCGGTGCCAGCAGCAGCGGCCAGATGCGATCACCCAGCTCGCGCCTGAACATGCCGAAGTGGCCGATCGCGCGCAGGCCCAGGCTGCGTGGGTCCAGGGTGTGGCGTTGCACCGCGGCGCTGCGGAACTGGCGCGCCAGATGGTCCACCGCGGGGGCGGGGCCGAACAGGCTGTCGTCGCTGACGTTCCACAAATGCACCGGGCCGGTGTAGCGGTGGTGGCCCAGCTGGCCCTGCAGGCTCGGGTCGCTGAACATATAGCCGCGGCGCCGGCCCCAGCGCGCCCAGTCCAGCGCCGCCGCCTTCGGCAATGCCTGGGCGCGCGCGCCCAGCAGCCAGGCCGGGCCATGGCCCAGCAGATGACTCAGGCCGGGCAGCAGGGCGTGGAAGAACAGCATGGCCTTGGCGCGCTGCAGGCCCGACCAGAAGCGCCAGTCGGCCGCCTGTGCCGCCACGCCCAGCAAGGCATCGGCGCACTCGAAGCCGGGCGCCATGCCCACCGCATTGCCACCGAAGGAATGGCCGATCGCCAGCAGCCCCAGCGCCTGGCCCTGGCTCTGCTGTGCCTGCTGGCGGCGCTTGTCGGCGGCGCGCAGCGCGGCGGCCATGTCCAGGCCGGCCCAGTCGCGCAGACCGGCGGCCTCGTCCCTGACGCGGCCCTGCAGATTCGTGCCGATGCCGCGGTAGTCATAGCTCAGCACCGCATAGCCGCGCCGGGCCAGCCATTCGGCAAAGCCGCGGTAATAGGGGCTGGCCACCGCCATCGCCGGGCTCACCACCGCCACCGCGCGCAGCGGGCCGGCCGGTTCATGCCAGGTGGCTTGCAGCAGGCGGCCGTCGCTGCAGCGCAGCTGGGTGGGGGTGGTGCGGACTTCTGTTTCATTACGCATGCATGCAGTCTAGGTTGGTGACAATCCAAGGAATAGACTCGCATCGGACGACACATTGATTCCGGATCGTTGACAGTGGCCACCCAACTCTCGCCCCATCGCCGCCGCAGCGCCGCCGACCAGGCCCTGGACGCCAACGCCCTGGAACTGTTTGCCCGTATCGCCCAGGCCGGCAGCTTTGCGCGCGCCGCGCGCGAGCTGGGCCTGACGCGCGCCGCGGTGAGCCGGCGCGTCGCAGCCATCGAGGCGGCCGTGGGCATGGCGCTGTTCGCGCGCAGCACCCGCAGCCTGAGCCTCACCGAGCCCGGCCGGCGCCTGCTGGCGCGCGCCCGCACCGTGCACGAGGCGGCCGAGGGCGCACGCCTGGCGCTGCGCAGCGAGCGCGACCAGCTCGGCGGCACCCTGCGCATCAGCGCCGCGCCGGTGTTCGGCGTGCATGTGCTGGCGCCGCTGCTGGCGCGCTTCCAGATCCTGCATCCCGACCTGCGCTACGAGCTGATCTTCAACTACCGGCGCGTGGACCTGCTGCGCGAGGGCGTGGACCTGGCCTTTCGCGCCACCGCGCGCCCGCCCGAGGACTGGGTGGCCCAGCCGGTGCTGCGCTATGCGGTGCGCCTGTATGGCCGCGCCGGGCGCGCGCCGCTGGAGGGGCCGCAGGCCCTGGCGGCGCTGCCCTGCCTGCTGGTGGGCCAGCACGAGGATCCCACCGAGGCCTGCTGGCTGCACGAGAGCAGCGGCGCGCGCCATGAGATGGCCCTGCGCTCCGCCGCCTGGGGCAACGATCTCGACGCCCTGCTGCAGATGGCGCGCCATGGCGATGGCCTGGTGCTGAGCCCGGATTTCTGCGTCGGCCCCGAGGATGGGCTGGTGGACCTGTTGCCCGGCTGGCGCCTGCAGCTCAGCGAGGGCGAGGCCATCCAGGCGCTCACCCTGCCGATGCCGGCCGGCTCCGAGACCGCGCGTGCCCTGGTGCGCTTTGTGCGCGAGGCCTTGGCGTCGGCCTGACGCCGCGCGTCAGCGCCCCGGGCGCAGGCGCCGCTCCAGCGCATCGAACAGCCATTGCACCAGCAGGGCCAGCGCGGCCGCGGGCAGGGCGCCGGCCAGCATCAGATCGCTGTCGTTCACCGCCAGGCCGGCGACGATGCGCTCGCCCAGGCCGCCGGCGCCGACAAAGGCCGCCACCGTGGCGGTGCCCACGTTCAGCACCGCGGCGGTCTTGATGCCGGCCAGCAGCACCGGCAGGGCCAGCGGCAGCTCGATGCTGCGCAGCAGCTGGCCGCGCCGCAGGCCCAGCGCCCGGCCGGCCTCGCGCAGCCCCGCTGGCACGCCCTGCAGGCCGGCATGCGTCATGCGGACGATGGGCAGCAGGGCGTAGAGGAACAGGGCCAGCAGCGCCGGCACGAAGCCGATGCGGCCCAGCAGGGCGATCAGAAAGGCCAGCAGGGCGAGCGAGGGCAGGGTCTGCAGCAGCCCCACCGCCGCCATCAGCAGGCCGGCCAGGCGCGGGTTGAGCCAGGCCCAGATGCCCAGCGGCACGCCCAGGGCCACGCCCAGCGCCAGCGAGCCCAGCACCAGGGTCAGGTGTTGCCCGAGCAGGCGCCACAGATCGGGCGCCAGCAGGCGCTGCCACAGGCCGGCGCGGCCCTCGGTCGTTGGCGCCGCTGCCGCCTGGCCCTCGACCAGGAAGCCCGCTGCCACCGCGGCGAAGCTGCGCCCGTCCAGCTCCACCTGGGCGTTCAGCTCCATCATGCGGCGCGCGTCGATGCGGCCGGCCAGCGCGGCGGCCAAGGGGCGCTCATCGAGCGAGGCGCGCATCAGCAGCAGGGCGTCGTAGCGCGGGAAGAAGTGGCGGTCGTCGCGCAGCACGCGCAGCGGCAGGCGCGCCAGCTTGGCATCGGTGGTGTAGACGTCGATCAGGTCCACCTGGCTGCCCGACAGGGCCTCATAGGCGAGGCCATGGTCGATGCCGGCCGGCGCCGCCAGCCGCAGGCCGTAGGCGCGCGCCAGGCCGGGCCAGCCGTCGGCGCGTTGCAGGAACTCGTGGGAGAGCCCCAGGCGCAGGCGCGCCGCCTCGGCCGGCGCCAGCCGCGCCAGCGCCGAGATCGAGTCCACGCCCAGGCGTGCCGCATCGGCCTCGCGCATCGCCAGCGCATAGCTGTTGTTGAAGCCCAGCGGCACCGCCGCCTTCAGGCCGCGCGCCGCCAGCGCCTGGTTGAGCGCGGGCAGGTCCGGCGGGCTGCCCTCGAGCTTCAGCAGCTCGCGCGCGATCGTGCCCGTGTATTCCGGATAGACGTCGATGCTGCCGGCCTGCAGCGCCTGCGCCAGGATGGCGGTGTTGCCCAGGCCCTGCCGGTGCTCGGCGGCGACGCCGGCGCGCTGCAGGCTCTGCCGCACCAGCTCGCCCAGCACATAGCTTTCGGTGAAGCGCTTGGAGCCCACCTGCACGGCGGGTTGGGCACCGGCAGAGCCGATCAGAAGGCAGGCCAGCAGGCAGCAGAGCAGGGGGCGGCGCATGCGGAGATTCTGCGCCAAGGCAGGTGGGCAGCTATGCTTGCCGCCATCCCTGACGCACCGCTGCACCATGACAAACGCCGCCACCACGCCCCCCAGCACCCCGCTCGACGAACCCCGCCTGACCTCGCTCTCGCATGGCGGCGGCTGCGGCTGCAAGATCGCGCCGGGCCTGCTGTCGGAGATCCTCAAGGGCACGTCCAGCATGCCGATCCCGCAGGCGCTGCTGGTGGGCATCGAGACCGCCGACGATGCCGCGGTCTACCAGCTCAACGACGAGCAGGCCCTCGTCGCCACCACCGATTTCTTCATGCCCATCGTCGACGACCCCTTCGACTTCGGGCGCATCGCCGCCACCAACGCGATCAGCGATGTCTACGCGATGGGCGGCCGCCCCATCATGGCGCTGGCCCTGGTGGGCATGCCGATCAACCGGCTCTCCACCGCCACCATCGGCCGGGTGCTGGAGGGCGGCGCCGCGGTGTGCCGCCAGGCGGGCATCCCGATCGCCGGCGGCCACACCATCGATTCGGTGGAGGCCATCTACGGCCTGGTGGCGCTGGGCCTGGTGCACCCCAAGCGCGTCAAGCGCAATGCCGATGCGCGCAGCGGCGACCTGCTGGTGCTGGGCAAGCCGGTGGGCGTGGGCGTGATGAGCGCGGCGCTCAAGAAGGGGCAGCTGGGCGAGGCCGGCTATGCGCAGATGATCGCCAACACCACCCGGCTCAACACCCCCGGCCCCGACCTGGCCGAGCTGCCGGGCGTGCATGCGATCACCGACGTCACCGGCTTCGGCCTGGCCGGCCATGCGCTGGAGATGGCGCGCGGCGCCGGCTGCGCGCTCGAGCTCGACTGGGCGCGCGTGCCCCTGCTGGACGGCGTGCGCGCGCTCGCCGGCCAGGGTTACGTCACCGGCGCCTCGGGCCGCAACTGGGCCGGCTACGGTGCCGAGGTGGAGCTGCCCGCCGGCTTCGCGCCCGAGGACCAGGCCCTGCTGAGCGACCCGCAGACCAGCGGCGGCCTGCTGGTGGCCTGCGCGCCCGACGCGCTGGACGCCGTGCTGGCGGTGTTCGCGCGCCATGGTTTTGCGCAGGCGGCGCTGGTCGGGCGCATGGGCGAGGCCATGGAGCGGCCCCGCTTAAGGGTGCGCTGACGGTGCGCTAGGCTGCGTTGATGCAGCCGCGATCCTCGGGATAGGCAGGGCGGCGGGCCGGCTGCAGAATCCGGCCCAGGGAGTCACCGCCAATGAAGATTTACCTGTCTTCGACCCTGGACGATCTGCGCGACTACCGGGCCGGCGTGATGGACGCGCTGCGCAAGGATGGCCATGTGGTGGTGGACAGCTACCTCGCCACCCCGCAGCCGACGCTGCAGCAATGCGTGGACGATGTGCGCGGCTGCGACATCTATGTGGGTGTGTTTGCATGGCGTTATGGCTGGCTGCCGCCCGGCCAGAGCCAGTCCATCACCGAGCTGGAATACCGCGCCGCGCTCGACGCCGGCAAGCCGCGGCTGATCTTTCTGCGCCCGCGCAAGGGCTGGCCGGGCGAGTATTTCGAGGAAGACAGCGAGGCCCATGCGCACATCGTCAAGCTGCGCCAGGAGCTGGGCGACGGCACGGCCCAGACCAGCAACCAGTTCAGCGACCCGAGCGACCTGGCCCTCAAGGTCAGCCAGGCCCTGCACGAGCAGGAGCGCCGGCAGGCCGGTGCGGGCGAGGCGGTGCGGCGCGAGCAGGCAGCCGGGCGCGGCAACTCGCTGATGGAGCCCTCGGCGCCACCGCATCCGCAGCGCCTGGCCTGCGGCCTGCTGCTGCTGGGCGTGCGCGGCAGCGACGACGCCGCCCTGCAGCGCCTGCGCGACGCCATGCCGCCGGCCTGGCATTGCCAGGCGCGCGCCTGGACACCCGAGTCCGATGCCGAGCTGGCGACGCTCGATGCGCTGGCGGCGCGCGCGCGCTCGGTGGCGCTGCTGCTGAGCCCGGCCTCGCTGGCGCGCCTGCAGGCCTCGGCCGCCGGCGCGGAGCTGATGCGCTGGCTGGGCGAGCGCCTGGGCGGCGCCTTCGTGCTGAACGCCGGGGTGGATGCTGCCGCGCTGCCGCCGGCCTGGCCGGTGCGGCGCGTGCTGCCGGTGGCGCAATGGCTGGCCAGCCCGGCCGGCAGCCTGGGCGGCGAGCTCGCCGATCTGCAGGCCGCCCTGCCGGCCGATGAGCTGGATCTCGACGACGAGGCCCTGGTGGGCCTGGCCTGCACCACCATCGCGATGACCGCCGCCGAGGCGCGCGCCCTGGCCGACGCGCCCGAGCAGGTGCGCGATCGCCTGGGCGCCGACGCCTACGCCTATTTCCAGGATGTCACGGCCCGGCTCGCCGGCGCCGGCAGCGACTGGACCGCGCGCTACGGCGCGCAGCGCGGCCAGTGGCGGCCCTTCGGCGCGCGCAGCGCCGACGAGCTGCTGGCCGATGCCGTCACGCGCCTCAACAGCCAGCCCTTCCTGGCGCGCCAGGAGCATGCGGCGCTGGCCGGCAACCGCGTGCGCCTGCGGCCCTATCCCTTCGACCCGCTGCGCCTGCAGGAGGGCATGCCCGCCGCCAGCGCCTACGAGGCGGCGCGTGCGCGCGGCTGCCTGGTGCTGATCGACGAGCTCTCGATGCTGCATCCCGATCTGCGGCCCTATGCCTCGATGTTCGTCAGCGATGCCAACGTCAGCGTGGCCACGCTCTCGCCGCTGGACCCGGCCGCCACCGCGCTCGACAAGCTCGTCAGCGTGGCCGGCCCCTTCAATGTCGGCGCGCTGGTGGACCGCTTCGGCAGCAAGCTCGACCCGCGCTGCGAGCTGTCCATCAACAGCAGCGCCAGGCTGCGGCGCTGGCTGCGCCTGGCCATCCCCGAGACCCTGGCCGTCACCGACGCCCAGGCCGCTGACCCCGAGCGCCGCGCCGCCTTCAAGCGCCTGGCCTTCGGCGCCCCATGATCTATACCTTCTATTCCTTCAAGGGCGGGGTGGGCCGCTCGATGGCGCTGGCCAATGTGGCGGACCGCCTGGCGCGCCGCGGCATGCGCGTGCTGGCGATTGACTTCGACCTCGAGGCGCCGGGCCTGGAGCGCTACTACCCGATCGACAAGGACGCCGCGCTCGCCAACCCCGGCCTGATCGATCTGCTGCGCGCCTTCAAGGACAGCCTGGCGGGCCGCGGCGAGTCGCTCGAGGCGGGCGCCTTCCGCAATCTGGCGCGCTTCGTGTTTCCGATCTACGAGCGCGTCGGCGAGGGCGGGCGGCTGGACCTGCTGACCGCCGGCTGCCGCAGCCCGGGCGAGGGCCTGCGGCGTTATGCGCTGGAGGTGCGCACCTTCGACTGGCAGGACTTCTATTACAACTGGGAGGGCGAGGCCTTCTTCGAATGGCTGCGCCGCGAACTCACCGGCCCGCAGGGGCGCTACGACGCGGTGCTGGTGGACTCGCGCACCGGCGTTACCGAGATGGGCGGGGTGTGCGCCTACCAGCTCGCCGACGTGGTGGTGATGATGAGCGCCGCCAACCACCAGAACCTGCAGGGCACGCTGGACGTGGCGCGCGACTTCTGCTCGGCGCCGGTGATGGCGCTGCGCCATGGTCGGCCGCTCGAGCTGCTGGTGGTGCCGGCGCGCATCGAGCAGCGCGACCCGGCCCTGCTGAAGGCCTTCTACCAGCGCTTCCAGGAAACCTTCGAGGGCCAGATCCCGGCCGTGCTGGCGGGCGTGTCGGCCGAGTCGCTGGCGATTCCCTACGAGCCCGAGTACGCCTTCGAGGAAGTGGTGGTGACCGACCCGGCGCGGCGCGAGCGCCTGGCCAGCATCGGCGCGGCCTACGAATGCCTGGCCGACGCGCTGGTGATGCTGGGCGATGGCGCGATGCTGCGCCTGCAGCCGGCGGCGCGCGCGGCGCTGTGGCCGGCGCGGCCCGAGCCGGGCGATGACGCGGCCGCCGCCGCCGCGCCACCGGCGCCCGGCGCCGAGACCGCGCTGCGCTACGACCCGACGCGCCGCTTCGCCGACTACGACGCCTTCATCTCGCGCGGCAGCGCGGCGCCGCTGGCCGAGGCGCTGGAGCAGGCGCTGCGGCGCTGCGGCGTGCGCGTCTATCTCGACAATTCGGCCCTGGTGCCGGGCGAGAGCTGGTCGCAGGCCACCGCCCAGGCCCTGCACCACAGCCGCCATCTGCTGCTGTGCCTGGACGCCGGCGGGCTCTCGCCCTGGCAGAAGCGCGAGGTCGAGCAGGCGCGCACCGCCGCCCAGGCCGTGCATGTGCTGCCGGTGCTGCTGCCCGGCGCCGAGCCCGAACTGCTGGCGCTGGCGCTGCGCGGCATGGCCGATCTGCAGCCGGTGGACCTGCGCGGCTGGCCCGAGCGACAGGTGGAATTCGACCTGCTGGTGCAGCAGCTGAACCAGCGCGTGGGCGCCGAGGCCGCCGCGGCCGCTCCCACCGCCAGCTTCAATCCCTATGCCGGCCTGGCGCCGGGCGGCGAGGCCCATGCCGGCCTGCTCGACCTGCCCGAGGCGGCGCTGCAGGCCTTGCTGCAGGGCCTGGGCGAGCTGTACGGCATGCAGCTGCTGGGCCCATCGGGCGTGGGCAAGACCACGCTAGTGGCCAGCGGCCTGCTGCCGGCGCTGCGGCGCGGCGCGCTGGGCCTGCCGGCCCCCGAGCTGCTGTGGATCGATGCGCGCCTGCAGCCTGACTGGCTGGCGCAGTGGCAGGCTCCTGAAGCCGAGGCGCCGCCGCGCATCACCATCGTCGATCACGCCGACGAGCTGCCGGCCGGCCTGAGCATGGACGATGGGCGTGCCGATCTGCCGCGCGCCGCCTGGCTGGCCGAGCTGCAGCGCGTGATGGCTGGCGCCGGTCCGGCCGCGCGCCTGCTGCTGATCGGCCGCCATGGCCTGCCGGCCTGGCCCGGCCGCAGCGTCGAGCTGCATGCCGCCGCCGCGCCGCCCGAACGCCCGCGCCTGGACGTGCCGGCGCTGCGCACCGGTATGGCCTTCGAGCCCGGCCTGCTGGAGCGCCTGGAGGCCGATCTGCAGCTGGGCTGCGAGCCGCTCAGCCTGGGCCAGCTGCTGCTGCCGGGCCTGTGGGACAGCGCGCGCCACGGCTTTCTGGCCAACGAAAGCTATGCCGCGCGCGGCGGCGTGCCCGCTGCCTATGCCGCCCATGTGGACGCGGCGCTGGCGCGCAACCCGGCGCCGCTGCGCGCGCGCGCCGAGGGCCTGCTGCTGTGGCTGCTGCAGCTGGGCGGCGAGGCCGCCTGGGCCTGGCGCAGCAGCAGCTGGCAGCGTGTCAGCCAGCTGCGCGGGCATGATGCGAACGCCGCGCCGGCGCTGTTCTGGCTGGTGCGCGAGCGCGTGCTGCATCTCGAGCAGCGCGACGGCGAACTGCAGCTGCAGCTGCTGTGGCCGCTGCCGCCGGCCTCCTGCCCGGCCCTGCAGCGCCTGCTGGACGAGCATGGCCCGCAGCTGCGCCTGCGCGGTGCGCTCGCCTTCGCGCAGGAGCGCTGGCAGCGCGCCGAGCGCGACCCGGCCTCGCTGCTCACCGGCCAGGCGCTGCGCGATGCCCAGGGCCTGGTGGACGGCTGGGATGCCCATCTGACCCAGGACATGGTCGACTATGTGCAGGCCAGCCAGCAAAGCCTGCTGGAGGCCGGCCGGCAGGCGGCCGCGCAGGCGGTGGCCCAGGTGCGGCAGCGCCGCCATGTGCTGGTGGGCGTGCTGGCGGCCGCGCTGGGCGTGGGCGGCTTTGTCTGGACGCGCGGCCGCAGCCACGACGCGGAGCTCGCCCAGACCACCATGCAGGCGGCCGAACGCGTGCAGGAAAGCAAGACCGAGGGCGCGCGCGCCGCGGTGGCGATCGCCCAGGTCACCAGCGATGGCTCGGCGCGCCAGGCCGCCGAGTCGCTGCGCGGGCGGCGCGTGGCGATCCAGTACAGCGGTGCCTGCGAGCTGGGCCTGATGAACACGCTGGCGACTGCGCTCACCGCGCTGGGCGCGAATGTCGACGCGCCGCAATACGTCGAGATGCCGCTGCCTGGCGAGCTGCGCTACACCAGCGGCCACCAGGTGGCGCGCGATCTGCAGACCGTGCTGGGCGATCTGCTCGGCTCGATGGGGCTGAGCTTCCGCCCGGCGCTGAAGGAGCTGCCGGGCGAGCGGGGTGCGCCGCTTCTGCTGGCCCTGCCCGAACTCAGCCGCCTGCCCAATCCGCGCAGCGGCGAGGCGCGCGAGGGCCGCGATGGCAACACCCTGCTGCTGGTGCCGGCCGGCTGCGCCACGCTGGGCTCGGAGCGCGCGGCGCGCGAGTTGCTGATGCGCAGCCTGGGGGTGCGCTATATCAGCCTGTTCGACAACGACAAGCCGCTCGCGCACCGCTGGCTGGACGCCTTCTATGTGCAGCGCACCGAGGTCACGAACGCGCAGTTCGGCCGCTATGTCGCGCAGGCCTGCGCCGAGCAGCCGGCCAGCTCGGCCTGCCCCGCGGCCTGGAACGCGCGCGGCAAGCCCGATGAACCGGCGCGTTACCTCAGCTGGCAGGCCGCCGACGCCTATTGCCGCTGGGTCGGCGGCCGCCTGCCCAGCGAGGAGGAATGGGAGAAGGCGGCGCGCGGCGTCGACGGCCGCCAATGGCCCTGGGGCAACGAGCCCGACGCCAAGCGCTTCCATGGCGAGCGCAATGCGCGCCGCCTGCTCGCCGCGGTGGGCAGCTACCCGGCCGGCAACAGCCCCTATGGCGCGGCCGACATGGCCGGCAATCTCTGGGAGCTCACTGCCTCGCCCTGGGGTGAAGGCTCGCATGTGATGAAGGGCGGCTCCTACCTGAACGACCTGGCCGAGGCGCGCGCCTCGCTGCGCTGGTCCAGCAGCGACGAGGCGCGCGGCGCCGACTACCTGGGCTTCCGCTGCGTGGTCGACTACCGCAGCCTGCGCTGAGCTGTTGATTCGTCTCGACGGCTGTCTATCCGTCGCCCGGTGGCGGCGGCCGGGCGACTCGTTTCCTATCGTGCTCCCATGTTCAACAAGGAGCACGACATGAGCAGCCACCTCAGCCTGGAGGCGCAGCGCGCCGAATTTGCGCAGCGCCGCTTTCTCGCCATGCCCCTGGCCGGCACCCTGGCCTGGGCGCTGATCGCTGTGGTGGGTGCCACCTGCAGCATGCGAACCGCGGTGCTGACCCTCTACCTCGCCACCGGCGCGATCTTCTACCTGGGCCTGCTGATCGCGCGCTTCACCGGCGAGGACCTGCTGGGCCGGCGGCGGCCCGCCAACAGCTTCGACCGCCTCTTCATGCTCGGCATGCTGCAGGCGCTGCTGGTGTTCGCGATTGCGCTGCCCTTCGGTATGCAGGACGCCAGCTCCCTGCCGCTCAGCATCGGCATCCTGGCCGGCCTGATGTGGCTGCCCTTCTCCTGGATCATCCAGCACTGGATCGGCGTTGCCCATACGCTGGCGCGCACCGCGCTGATCCTGCTCGCCTGGCTGTGCTGCCCCGGCCAGCGCTTCGTGCTGATCCCGGCCCTGGTGGTGCTGGCCTACCTCGCCACCATGCTGGTGCTGGAAGCACGCTGGCGGCGCCGGCTGCCATCCATCCCGCCGCAGCCACAGTTCGCCGCATGACCAAGGCCACCGGGGTGGCGCGCCGCTATCGTGCGCCCACCTTGTTCATTGCATTGCTGCGACCATGACAAAACCTCTGATGACCACCCTGTCCGCCGGCCTGGTGCTGGCCTCTCTTGCCGCGGGCGCACAGACGCCGGGCCCGGCCGCCACCCAGCTCGCGCCGCAGGCCGAGCGCCAGGTGGTGACACGCGCCGACCAGCTGCCGCGCCGCAGCCGCACGCTGGAGCAGCTGCCCAGCGACTACCTGGCGGCGCCGCTGAGCGCCCTGCAGGCGCTGGGCGCCAAGCTCGAGGCCGATGTGCAGGCCGACCTGGCCGGCTACGACATCCGCGATGCCGCGACGCTGCGCGAGTACTACGGCGCCATGGCCACGCTGGCGCAGCTGCGCGGCGACTGGGCCGCCGTGCCGGCCTGGACGGCCAAGGCGCGTGCGCTGCAGGAGAAGGCCGGCGCCCGCCTCAGCAGCGGCGTGCTGACCGAGCTGCTGGCCCAGCAGAAGCTGCAGCGGCAGGACAGCGCCTGGCTGCGCGCCGAGGTGCAGCGCCGCTTCGCGGCCATGCCCTGGGCCGATGTGCAGGACAACCTGAAGAGCACCAAGGGCGGCATCGAGACCTACAACCCGGAGCTGGTGCGCGGCGCCTTCAAGAGCCAGCTGGATGCGATGGCCAAGAACGGCAATCTGGTGCTGCCCGACCAGATGGTGCTGGCCATCATCGGCGCGCGGCTGCAGCTGGAACTGCTGCCGCCCAATCAGGCGGCCATCGTGGCCGGCCTGCAGGCGGTGCTGGACGCCAACAGCCAGGCCCAGGCCAAGGCCGACCTCTGGACGCCGCGCACCTTTGCGATCCCCGCCGATGCCAAGGCCCAGCCGGTGGTGCTGGCGGTGTGGGACTCGGGCGTGGACCTGAACCTCTTCAAGCCCGCCGCCGCGCGCGGCATGGCCTTCGATGCCGAGGGGCAGCCCGCCAAGGATCTGCTGCGTCCGCTGGGCGAGGCGGCGCCGCGCTGGCCGCAGCTGCGCAGCCTGATCAAGGGCTCGATGGACCAGCGCGCGGCACTCGACACCCCCGACTCGCGCCAGTTCCGCGGCACCATGGCCAGCCTCAAGGCCGAGCAGGTGAAGGGCTTCAGCGAGGACATGGCGCTCGCCGGCCTGTATGTGCACGGCACCCATGTGGCCGGCATCGCGGTGGAGGGCAACCCCTTCGCGCAGGTCTATGCCGGCACCATGTTGTGGAGCGCCGAGAGCGTGCCGCCCAAGCTCAGCGAGCCGCGCGCGCAGGCCGTGGCCGCCTCCTACCGGGCGATGGTGGCGGGCTTCAAGCAGGCCGGCGTGCGCGTCGTCAACATGAGCTGGCGCTACGGCCCGACCGCCTATGAGGCCGCGCTGGCCTATCACAACCTGGGCGGCGCGCCCGAGGCGCGCAAGCAGGAGGCGCTGCGCCTGTTCAAGATCGAGCGCGATGCGCTGCGCGAGGCCATCGCCGGGGCGCCCGAGATCTTCTTCGTGGCCGGCGCGGGCAACGAGGACAACAGCGCCGACTTCCAGGAATACATCCCGGCCGGTCTGGAACTGCCCAATCTGATCACCGCCGGCGCGGTGGACCGCAGCGGCAGCGAGACCAGCTTCTCTACCTTCGGCAAGACGGTGGTGGTGCATGCCAACGGCTTCGAGGTGGACAGTCCGGTGCCCGGCGGCGAGCGCCTCAAGCTCAGCGGCACCAGCATGGCCAGCCCGCAGGTGGCCAATCTGGCCGCCAAGCTGCTGGCGCTCAAGCCCGCGCTGACGCCGGTGCAGCTGAAGGCGCTGATCCTGCAGGGCGCCGAGCGCCTGCCCGATGCCGAGGGCAAGCCCGGCCGGGTCAACCTGATCAACCCGCGCAAGAGCGCGGCGCTGGCCGGCATCCAGCTCTGAGCGGGCGGCTTACAAGTGGATGCAGGGCTCGGGAGGCGGGGCGGCTAGAATCGCGGGTTCGCCTGTGCTGCCGGCGCTCCCCCTCCCGTAGCAATCCGGCCCGTCGCCGCTCCCCGGCCCGGGCCCTGGGTCCATGTCAGTCTCGTCCAATCGTCTGTTCCACGTCGATGCCCTCAAGGCGCTCGCCGCCCAGGTCATCGTCCTGCACCACCTGTCCGTCTACGGTCCGGTGGCGCAAGCCATGCAGGCCCTGTTGCCCGATCTGAGCGCGCTGCTGTTCCATTACGGCCGCATGGCGGTGCAGGTGTTCCTGGTGGTGGGCGGCTATTTGTCGGCGCGCGGCCTGTCGGCGCGCGGCGGCCTGGTGAGCGGCCATCCGCTCGAGCTGATCTGGCGCCGCTATCTGCGCCTGGCGCTGCCCTTCATGGCGGCCGTGCTGCTGACCCTGCTGTGCTCCGAGCTGGTGGAGGACGCCCTGCCCGAGCTGGTGCCGCAAAGCCTGAGCCTGGCGCAGCTGCTCTCGCATGCCCTGCTGCTGCACGGCGTGCTGGGCCACGAGGCGCTCACCGTGGGCGCCTGGTATGTGGCGATCGACTTCCAGCTCTTCGGCCTGCTCCTGGGCCTGCTGTGGCTGGCGCGCTCGGCCGTGGGCCTGCCGCGTGCCTGGCGCATGGTGCTGGGCCCCTGCCTGGTGCTGCTGCTGTGCGCGGCCTCGCTGTACGCCTTCAATCTGATGCCGGAGCTGGACCATCTGGCGCTCTATTTCTTCGGCGCCTATGGCCTGGGCGCGATGGTGCACTGGCTGAGCCTGTCGCGCGCGCCGCGCCTGGCGCTGGCCGTGCTCGGTCTGCTGGCCCTGGGCGCCCTGGCCCTGGCCTTCCGCGAACGCCTGCTGCTGGCGCTGCTGACCGCCGCGGCGCTGGCGGTCTGGACGCAGCGCCCCAGCCAGGGTCTGCGCCTGCCCGACTGGCTGAGCCGCATGCTGGCCCACCATGGCCAGCATTCCTATGCGCTGTTCCTGGTGCACTTTCCGGTCGTGCTGCTGCTGAACGCCTGGGTCGAGCCGCAGGCCGAGCCGCTGGGCGCCTGGGCCGCCGTCTACCTGCTGGCGGCCTGGCTGCTCAGCAATGTGGCGGCGCTGCCCTTCTACCGCTGGATCGAGGCACCGGCCGCGCGCCTGCGTCTGAAGGCGGCACCTGCCATCACCGCGCTTCAGCGCTGATCGGACTCGGTGCGCTGCAGATCGGCCAGGGTCTTGCCCGCCTCGTCGCGGAAGCGTTCGTCCATCACCTCCAGCTGCTGGATGCGGTCGACGCGGAAGTTGCGAAAGCCTTCGCGCAGCTCGCACCAGGCGGCAATCGTCCAGACCGGGCCCCAGAACAAGCAGGCCAGGGGCCGCAGTACGCGCTCGCTGCTGACACCGCTGAGGTCCAGATACTGCACGCGCAGCTTGTGGCGCGTCTCGGTGGCCTGGCGCAGCTGACCCAGGCGCGCGCGCGTGGCGTCGTCCAGGCCGCGCAGCGGCGCGTAGACCGCCAGCCGTTCGGCCGCGGCACGCGCGGCGGGGGGGAGCACGGCCAGGATCTTGGAGAGGGCGTCCTCGGCCTGGCGGGCCAGCGCCTCATCGAGCTGGCCCTGCGCCAGCCGCACCACCGCCACCAGGGCCTGTGCCTCCTCGGCGCTGAACATCAGCGGCGGCAGGTCGAAGCCCGCGCGCATGCGATAGCCCACCCCGGCCTCGCCCTCGATCGGCACGCCCTGCTGCTGCAGGGCGGCGATGTCGCGGTAAATCGTGCGTGCCGACACCTCCAGCCGGGTGGCCAGGAAGTCGGCCTTGGTGAGGCGGCGTCCACGGATGTGCTGGACGATCTGGAACAGGCGGTCGGCGCGGCGCATGGGCGGCATTCTCCACTGCCGCTACAGTGCAGCGCATGCAAGAAAGCAAGGAACTGCCTCACGTCATCATCATCGGTTGCGGTTTCGGTGGACTGGAAGCCGCCCGCAGCCTGGCCGGTGCGCCGGTGCGCATCACCCTGCTGGACCGCAGCAACCACCATCTGTTCCAGCCCCTGCTCTACCAGGTGGCCACGGCGGGCCTGTCGGCGCCCTCGATTGCCGCGCCGATCCGCCACATGCTCAGGCGCCAGCGCAACTGCACCGTGCTGATGGCCGAGGTCACGGGCATCGCCAAGGCCGCGCGCCGCGTCAGCCTGGCGGATGGCCAGCAACTGACTTACGACGCGCTGATCGTCGCCAGCGGCGCCACTCACAGCTACTTCGGGCGCGACGAATGGGCCGAGCATGCGCCGGGCCTGAAGACCCTGGCCGATGCCTTCAAGCTGCGCGCCAGGCTGCTCAGCGCCTTCGAGCGCGCCGAGACCCTGGCCAGCCCGGCCGAGCGCGAGCCCTGGCTCAACTTCGTCGTCATTGGCGCCGGCCCCACCGGCGTGGAAATGGCCGGCACGCTGGCCGAGATCGCCCGCCACACCTTGCGCGACGAGTTCCGCCGCATCGATCCGGCGGCCGCCAGAGTGCTGCTGCTGGAGGGCTCGGAGCGCGTGCTGCAGGCCTTCCAGCCGGCGCTGTCGGCCAAGGCGCAGCAGCAGCTCGAGGGCCTGGGCGTGCAGGTGCGCACGCGCTGCAAGGTGGTGGCCATCGACGCCAGCGGCGTCGAGCTGGAGGAGCAGGGCGGCGAGCGCCAGCGCATTCCCACCCACACGGTGGTGTGGGCGGCCGGCGTGGCCGCCTCCCCGCTGGGCCGCGCCCTGGAGGTGCCGCTGGACCGCGCCGGCCGCGTCATCGTGGACGGCAGCCTCAACATCCCCGGCCACCCCGAGGTCTATGTGATCGGCGATCTGGCGGCGGCGCAAAGCCATGAAAAGGATGGCAGCAGCAGGCCGGTGCCGGGCGTCAGCCCGGGCGCCAAGCAGATGGGCCGGCATGCGGCGCGCCAGATCATGGCGCGCCTGATCCTGAACCGGCCCGGGGGTCAGACCTTGCCTCCCTTCCGCTACCGCGACTACGGCTCGCTCGCCACCATCGGCCGCAAGGCCGCGGTGGCGGATGTGGGGCGGCTGCAGTTCTCGGGCTATTTCGCCTGGCTGTTCTGGCTCTTCATCCACATCTACTTCCTGATCGGCTTCCGCAACCGCCTGGTGGTGCTGATGGACTGGGCCTGGGCCTACTGGAGCTTCCAGCGCTACGCGCGCATCGTGGTGGACGACAGCAAGACCTGAGAGGCTGTGAAGCAATGGCTTGCGCCCGCGTGAGGCCCCCAAAGGGCGCCAATCTAGGCGCCGACGCGCAGTCGTGCTGTGTGCCCGACAAGCGTTGGCAACAACGAGTGGGCGCCTTTGGGGGCCTCACCCTGCGGGCCGGGGGATCCCAGGGCGCAGGCGGGCGTTGCAGCCCTGGCCCGGACGCGAGTCCGGGCGGCGGCCTGCGCCTACTCCCGCGCCCTGAGTTCCCCCGGCGCGGGCGCAATCCATTACTTCACAGCCTCTGAGCCCGCGAACCCCTCAGCCCATCGGCGTGCACAGCTCCACCAGCGTGCCGTCCGGGCAGCGCAGATAGGCCACGGTCTGGCCCCAGGGCTTGGTGGCCGGGGCGGCCAGGCTGGTGGCGCCGGCGGCGACGGCGCGCGCATGGGCGGCGGGCACGTCGGCGCAGGCCAGGCCGATCTCCATGCCCAGCGGCGCGGCGGCGGCATCGGCGGCCAGGTAGTCGTGGCCCAGGTTGCCGCGTGCCACCGCGTGTTGCGCGAAGGCCAGCGCGGTGGCCCCGGTCTCCAACTCGCCGTAGGCGCCGGACTCGTGCAGGAAACGGCGCGCCAGGCCGAAGGCCCGCTCGAAGAACTGCAGCGAGGCCGCGACATCGGCGACATAGACGATGGTGTAGGCGAATTTCATGGGTGACACTCCTTCTGAAGGGCACATCATCATGCGCCCCGGGTACTGACACGAGATGGCAGCAGCATGAACAGCAACATGGGGGCAATCGGCAGGCGTCGGTTCTGCGCCGGCCTGCTCGCGGTGCCAGGTCTTGCCTGGTCACAGCCGGAGCCGGCCGCCTTCCCCATATTTCCGCCGCTGCAATGGCAGCGCCGCCGCCTGGCCAACGGGCTGGAGCTGCTGGCCCTGGCCCAGCCGGGCGCTTCGGTGAGCGTGCAGCTCTGGTACCGGGTGGGTGGCCGCGACGACCCGCCGGGCCGCTCCGGCTTTGCCCATCTGTTCGAACACCTGATGTTCAAGCGCACGCGCTACCTCGCCAGCGAGCAGTTCGACCGCATGACCGAGGACGTGGGCGGCAGCAACAATGCCAGCACCGCGGAGGACTACACCGCCTACCAGAGCGTGGTGCCGGCCGAGCACCTGGAGCCGATGCTGTGGGCCGAGGCCGAGCGCATGTCCAATCTGCAGCTGGACCAGGCCAGTTTCGAGAGCGAGCGCGAGGTGGTGAAGGAGGAGTACCGCCAGCGCGTGCTGGCCGAGCCCTATGGCGCGCTGTTCGATGCCGTGCCGCGCTATGGCTTTTCGCAGCATGCCTACCGGCGCGGCGTGATCGGCAGCATTGCCGATCTGGACGCCGCCACGCTGGCCGATGTGCGCGCCTTCCACGCCAGCTACTACCGCCCCGACAACGCCCTGCTGATCGTCTGCGGCGAGTTCGATGCCGCCCAGCTCGACCGCTGGGTGGACTATTACTTCGGCAGCATCCGCGCGCCCGCCACGCCGGTGCCGCGCCAGCCCAGTGCCGAGCCCAGGCGCCAGCTGGGCGCGGTGCACGAGCTCAGCGCGCCGCAGGCGCCGCTGCCGGCCGCCGCGCTGATCTGGCCCGGGCCACCCGCCGCCAGCCGCGATGCCGCCGCCCTGCAGGTCGCGCTGGGCCTGCTGGCGCTGGGCAACTCGGCGCGGCTGGACGAGGCGCTGGTGTACCGCGACGGCGTGGCCAGCAGCATCGGTTTCGAGGCCCAGCTGCATGCCGAGGCCGGCCTGCTGGTGGCGCATGCGATTGCCGCCCAGGGCGAGTCGGCTGCCGGCCTGGCCGCGCGCCTGCGGCGCGAGGTGCACAAGCTGGCCGAGGAGCCGATCAGCCCGCCCGAGCTCGACAAGGTCAAGACCCTGCTGCTGACCGCCGCGCTGGTGCAGCGCCAGACCCCGCTGGGCCTGGGCGAGCTGCTGGGCCGCGCCTGCCTGCTCCAGGGCGGGCCCGAGCTGGTGGGGCGCGAGCTGCAGGCGCTGCGCGCCGTCAGCGTGGCGGACGTGCAGCGGCTCTGGCGCCGCGACATCGTGCAGGCCCCGCATGTGACCCTGCTGTATGGCCGCGATGGCATGCGCCAGCCGGGTCGCGGCAAGCGGGGCCTGACATGAAGCGCCGGCAATGCCTGCAGCTTGGCGCGCTGGCCAGCCTGCCGGCCTGGGCGCAGCGCGGCTTCGACACGCCACCACCGCCCGGGCCCGCGCGCCCGCTGCGCTGGCCGGCGCTGGAGCGCGCCAGCCTGCCCAACGGGCTGGAAATATGGGTGGCGCGCAAGCCCGGTGGCCTGCCCCTGGTGACGGCGCTGCTGCAGGTCGGCGCCGGCAGCCTGCACGATCCGGCCGGCAAGGCCGGCCTCGCCGAGCTGACGCTGGCGGTGATGGCCAAGGGTGCGCGCCGCGGCGACGAGACCATGGACGCCGCCGATCTGGCCTATGCGGCCGAATCGCTGGGCTCCGCGCTGGACATCGAGGTGTTGCCCGATTGCGCCCGCCTGGCGCTGACGGTGGGCACGGCCCGGCTGGAGGAGGCTGTCAACCTGCTGGCCGATGTGGCCTGCCGGCCCACCCTGCTGGCGGCCGAGCTGGAGCGCAGCCGCGCCCAGGCCCTGGATGCCCTGACCCTGAGCCTGGCCGATGCGCCGCTGCTGGCCGGCGAGCTGGCGCAGCGCCTGTTCTGGGGCGAGACGCCGCGCGGCCGCCTGGCGACGCGCGCCAGCCTGGCGCGGCTGCGGGGCGACGATCTGCTGGCCTGCCATCGCCAGCTGCTGCGGCCCGACAGCAGCCGCCTGATCCTGGCCGGCGATGTCGAGCTCGCCGAGGCGGTCGAGCTGGCCGAAGCCTTCTTCGCCGACTGGCCGGCAGCCCGGCAGCCGCTGCCGGCCCTGCCGATGCTGAGCCCGCAGCCGCTCGCGCCGGCGCTGGTGCTGGATCTGCCTGGCGTCGACCATGGTGCCGGCCATTGCGCGGTGCTGCTGGCCGCGCCCGGCCCGGCCCTGGGCGTGGATGCGGCGCCCGCCCAGGTGGCGCAGGCGGTGCTGGGCCAGGGCTATTCCTCGCGCCTGAATCAGGAGCTGCGCATCAAGCGCGGCCTCAGCTATGGCAGCAGCAGCCAGGCCGAGGCCCTGCCGGGCGCGGGCTGCTGGCGCCTGGGCGCGCAGACGCGCCCTGAGCGCGCCGCCGAGGTGGCCCAGCTGATGCGCGCCGAGCTGCTGCGTCTGGCGCGCGAGCCGGTGCCGGAGGCCGAACTGGCGGCGCGCCAGGCGGCGCTGCTGGGCGAGCTGGGCCGCGCCCCCGACACCAGCGCCGGCCTGGCCCTGCTGGTGGCGGAGCAGGCGCGCCAGGGCCGCGGCCAGCAGGCCCTGGCCGATTGGTCGGCCGCGCTGCGCGCCGTACGGCCGGCCCAACTCCAGGCCCTGGCGGGCGCGCTGTGGCGGCCCGAGGCGCTGCGCTGTGTGGTGGTGGGCGATCTGAAGGGCGCACGCGTGGAGGAGGAACTGCGCCGCCAATGGCCGGGCGCCTGGCTGCTGCGCGCCCAGGAGCTGGACCTGGGCAGCCGCACGCTGCGCAAGGGCGCTTGAGCGGGGCGGTTAGAATCCGCTCCGTCATTGGGGAGTAGCCGCCGTGCCGCACTGGTTTGCGAGCACGGGCCCGCGTCAACACACTTGGTCTCGCAGCGGACCATGGCGCGCGCAGCCCCCGGGAAGCGCCATCGCGGGTCCCGGATGCCTGGCAAGACCTTTGACCATGCAGCGCTCGGATCGGCCGGGAGCCTGTGTGGTCAATGGTTTCTTGCACCGGCCGCGGAGTCATTCTCAATGGAAGCCTTTCTCGTCTCCACCGGTCTGGTGGCCCTCGCCGAAATCGGCGACAAGACCCAGTTGCTGGCCTTTTTGCTGGCCGCGCGCTTTCGCAAGCCGCTGCCGATCTGCCTGGGCATCCTGATCGCCACCCTCGTCAACCATGCCGGTGCCGGCGCCCTGGGCAGCTGGATCACCGCCCTGCTGAGCCCCGGCACGCTGCGCTGGGTGCTGGGCCTGGGCTTTGTGGCGATGGCGATCTGGACCCTCATCCCGGATCAGATCGACGACGAGGTGGAGGGCGGCAAGGGGCTCAAGCTGGGCGTGCTGGGCACCACCATCGTGGCCTTCTTCCTGGCCGAGATGGGCGACAAGACGCAGGTCGCCACGGTCGCGCTGGCGGCCCGTTTCGACGCCCTGGTGGCGGTGGTGGCGGGCACCACGCTGGGCATGATGATCGCCAACGTGCCGGCGGTGCTGCTGGGCGATCGCATCGCCCACAAGATCCCGCTGCGCCTGGTGCACGGGCTGGCGGCCATGATCTTCGGCATCCTCGGTGTGGCCACCCTGCTGGGTGCGGGCGCAAGCCTGGGTTTCTGAAACAAAAAAGTCTGATGCCTGCTGGCACGCCGGCATGACCAGCGGCATCTGCGCATCGGCGTCTTGTTTTCGGGCCTGTCCCTCACAAGGCCGATGCCTACTGCTCAAACCCGCGATCGAGGAGTGTCAAAAGATTGCGGTGCGGGCGCAACTTCGGGGGATTTCCCAGGCTTTCTGCGCCTTGTGGGCGATCGAAGAATGGTGCTTCACCTTCCCTCGCAAGGAGTCGTCCACATGAACATCAGCAAGTCCACCCGGCTGTGCAGCGCGCTGGCGCTGGCTTATTCGGGTCTCGCCGGCCTGTGGGCCCTGCCGGCCCAGGCCCAGCAAACCACCATGGAGCGCGTCACCGTCACCGGCTCCTCGATCAAGCGCCTGGAGGCCGAGACCGCGCTGCCGGTCTCGGTGATCACGCGCGACCAGATCGAGAAGAGCGGCGCCACCAGCGTCGAAGACATCCTGCGCCGCGTCTCGGCCAGCACCGCGATGTTCTCGGATGGCACGCAGGGCGCGGGTTATGCCACCAGCAATGCCAATCTGCGCGGCCTGGGCGCCAACTCCACCCTGGTGCTGCTGAACGGCCGGCGCCTGGCCAACCATCCCTTCGGTTCGATCGGCGGCGCCGCGGCGGTGGACCTCAACAGCATTCCCTTCGCCGCCATCGAGCGCATCGAGGTGCTGCGCGATGGCGCCTCGGCGATCTATGGCACCGACGCGGTGGGCGGGGTGATCAACTTCATCACCCGCAAGGACTACAACAAGGGCGAGCTGACGCTGCGCTATGGCGATACCGAGAAGGGCGTAGGCGGGCGCGAGACGGGCGCCAGCCTGGCCTTCGGCATGGGCAATCTGGGCGCCGATGGCTACAACCTGCTGGTCACCGGCAATGTGAAGAAGCAGACCAAGCTGAGCGCCATCGACCAGAAGCTCTATCTGCGCAATGCCGACGAGGTGCCGGGCTCCGACCCGCCGACCTCGGGCCGCGCCTTCCCCGGCCGGCTGGTGGACTTCGACATCTCGCCGGGCGCCTATGCCAACGCCGGCGCCAACTTCAGCGCCTGCGATCCGGACTACACCATCGTGCAGGTGCGCACCACCACCACCCCCAATGGCACGGCGAAGAAGCGCTGCCGCTTCATCTACCCGGCCATGCAGGAGAACGTGCCCGACTCCGACAAGGCCGATCTGTTCGGCCGCCTGACCTTCGCGCTCAACGCCGACCACCAGCTCTTCGTCGAGGCCTCGTTCGCGCGCAACCACAGCATCGGCCGCACCGCCGCGGTGCCGATCGACTCCACCGCCGGCCATGTGAAGGCCGACGGCACCTACCCCTCGTTCGCGCTGCCGGTGAACAGCAAGTACTTCCCGCGCGATCTGCTGCTGAGCCTGGGCTACACGCCGGCGCAGTTCGACACCCTGGGCAACGGCATGACCGAGATCGCGATGCGCTCGGTGAACGTGGGCCCGCGCATCAACGACAACACCAACGAGCAGATGCGCCTGGTGGTGGGGGCGAGCGGCCTGTGGGCCGGCTGGGACTACGACACCGCCATCAATCTCTCGCAGGCCAAGGGCTCGCTGGACTACTTCAACTACCTGCACGAGGGCCGCTTCATCACCGCCCTGGCCAGCGGCAAGGTCAACCCCTTCGGCCCCACCGATGCCGACGGCACGGCCCTGCTCGACGCGGCGCGCATGGAAGGGCGCATGCGCGAATCCAAGGGCACGACGATCGCCTGGGACGGCAAGATCAGCAAGGAGCTGATGCCCATGGCCGGCGGCAATATGGCGGTGGCCCTGGGCGCCGATCTGCGCAAGGAAAAGGCCAACGACAACCCGGTCAACCCGGACTACGAGCAGGGCCTGCACATCGGCGGCGAGGGCTCGGTGCCGCGCACCGTGGCCTCGCGCAATATCTACGCGGTGTTCGGCGAACTCTCGATGCCTTTTGCCAAGGGCTGGGAGGGCACGGTGGCGCTGCGCTACGACAAGTACAGCGACTTCGGCAAGACCTTCAACCCGCGCGCCGCGCTGCGCTTCCAGCCGATGAAGGAGCTGCTGCTGCGCACCAGCGTGGGCACCGGCTTCCGCGCGCCCACGCTGTGGGACGTGCACAGCCCCACCGCCTTCACCAACACCGCCAACTCGCTGGTCGACCCCGACTGCCCGGCCGGCTTTGCAGGCGACCCGCGCTGCGAGACCCAGTTCAATGTGCGCCTGTTCTCCGACCCGAACCTGAAGCCCGAGAAGTCGCGCCAGTACGCCTTCGGCATGGTGCTGGAGCCGATGCGCAACCTCACGGTGGCGCTGGACTACTGGCATATCCAGAAGCGCGACCAGATCGGCACCATCGGCGGCGACGCCATCATGGCCAGCACCGATCTGTACAACAAGTACAAGGGCCGCATCCACCGCCTCGCCAACGGCTTCATCAGCTATATCGAGACCCCGGTGGAGAACCTCGGCGAGCTCAAGACCTCGGGCCTGGACCTGGATGTGCGCAGCAGCTGGGCGCTGGGCGAGATGGGCAAGCTGTCGGCCAGCTTCAACGGCACCTATATCGCCGAGTGGAAGCAGCAGAACGGCAAGGGCACGCCCTTCGTCAGCTACGAGGGCACGGCGGGCGATGGCGCCGGCGTGCAGCCGGTGCCGCGCTGGCAGCACACCCTGGCCTTCGACTATGCGCTGGGCAACTGGGGCGTGACGCTGGAGAACAACTTCGTGAAGGGCTGGACCGAATCGGCCGGCCTGGTGGAGGCGAACGTGGGCGTGGCCGCCGAGCACAAGGTCAAGGACAGCAGCCGCTGGAACCTGGCCGTGAGCTGGAAACCGATGGCCAGCCTGAACCTGCGCCTGGGCGCGCGCAACATCTTCGACCAGGCGGCGCCGTTCACCGCGGTGTCCAGCTACGGCTCGCACGCCACCGGCTTTGCCGGCTCCTTCACCGACCCGCGCGGCCGCTTCTGGTACGCCACCGCGAACTACCAGTTCAAGTAGCGTCCGGCGCGCCGCATCCGGGCGGCAACCCATGCCGTTCGACACCCCCTAGCACCCCAGGTGTTAGGGGGTTTTTTCATGGGGCGGCACCGTCCGGCGGCGGACTGCGGCATTGGCGCAACTTTGAAGGGTTTTCCTAGGGGCTTGCTGCACTGCAGCGGGCCAAAAATCCGGGCTCCCTCGCCGCGGGAGCTTTCCCTAATGGCCGCGTCAGAACGGCGTCCCGCAGCGAACCCCAATCTCATTCGCAGGAGTGAAGTACATGTTGAAATCAACCCGCCTTTGCAGCGCATTGGCCCTGGCCTATGCGGGCATGCTGGCCCTGCCGGCACATGCCCAGGACAGCTCGCTTGAGCGCGTCACCATCACCGGTTCGTCCATCAAGCGCATCGATGCCGAGACCTCGGTGCCCGTCACGGTCATCAACCGCGAGACCATCGACAAGTCCGGCGCCTCCAATGTCCAGGAGCTGGTGGATCGCCTGAGCTCCAACAACGGCGGCGGCCGCTCGATGGGCGAGTCGATCGGCGACTCGAACGCCACCGGCCAGACCGGCGCCTCGATGCGCGGCCTGGGCCGCGAGCGCACGCTGGTGCTGCTGAACGGCCGTCGTCTGACGCCTTACCCGTTTGCCGGCCAGGGCGTGGACCTGAACGCCATCCCGCTGGCAGCGATCGAGCGCATCGAAGTGCTGCGCGACGGCGCCTCGGCGACCTATGGCTCCGACGCCATCGGCGGCGTGATCAACTTCATCACGCGCAAGGACTACCAGGGCGGCGACATCACCGCTTCCTATGAGTCCCCGCAACACACCGGCGGCAAGGTCTCGGGCTTCCAGGGCGGTTTCGGCTTTGGCGACATGGCCAAGGACAAGTTCAACATCCTGGGCACCTTCAGCTACCAGAAGTACGACGTCATCCGGGCCAGCGACCGCGAGTTCTCCAAGACCGGCAATCGCCCCGACATCGGTGTGGTGAAGTCCTCGGGCAACACCTTCCCGGCCAATGCCTATACCGCGGACGAAGGCAACTTCGTGCCGGGCGCCCCGGGCTTCCCGAACTGCGCACCGCCCGATAGCTTCAAGGGCGGCTCCAACTGCCGTTACGACTACAGCGCCAAGATCGACATCTCGCCGGCCTCCGAGCGTACCGGCGCGCTGGCACGTGCCACGCTGGCACTGAACAACGACCACATGTTGTTCACCGAGTTTGCCTACTCGAAGAACGAGATCACCTTCGGTTCGTCGCAAACGCCGTCCAGCACCACCGGTCGTCCCGACTACCTGTACCCCGCCGGCGGCAAGTACTACCCCACCGCGGCGGTGGAAGCTGCCCAGCCCGGCTATCGCGGTGACCTGATCATCGCCTGGCGTATGGTGGACGGCGGTCAGCGCCTGACCAAGACCACCAACGACATGACCCGCTTCCTGGTCGGTGCCGAGGGTACCGTGGCGGGCTTCGACTACAAGCTGGGTCTGATGAAGGCCAAGTCGAAGGCGGTCGAGACCTTCCTGACCGGCAACTTCTCCGACACCAAGCTGGTGGAAGTGCTGAAGACCGGCAATGTGAACCCGTTCGGCCCCAACGACGAAGCCGGCCTCAAGCTGCTGAAGTCGGCCGAGCTCTCGGGTGAGAACCGCCGTTCGCACACCGACACCGATGGCTTTGACTTCTCGGTGACGCGCGAGCTGTTCGCCCTGGCCGGTGGCAACGCCGCCGTCGCGGTGGGCCTGGATCTGCGCAAGGAAAAGTACCTCGACGGCTACTCCGAGATTGCCGGCTCCGGCGACATCGTCGGTGGCTCGGGCAATGCCGGCAAGGTGCAGGGTCAGCGCAAGACGCAGGGCTTCTACGGCGAGCTGAACATGCCCGTGCTGAAGGACGTGGAGCTGAACCTGGCGGTGCGTACCGACCGCTACAGCGGTGCCTCGGGCGAGTCGCGTGACGGCAAGTTCTCGTCGCCCGACATGTCGGCCACCAGCCCCAAGGTGAGCCTGCGCTGGACCCCCAGCAAGACGCTGCTGCTGCGCGCCTCGGTGGGCAAGGGCTTCCGCGCTCCGGCGCTGGACAATATGTACGCCCCGGCGGCCGGCACCAACCTGGCCGGCAACTTCAACGACCCGTACTACAACACGCTGGTCGGTTGCGCCAACAAGCCCAACCCCAACTATTGCGATACGCAGCTGACGGCCATCAACCACAGCAACCCCAACCTGAAGCCCGAGAAGTCGCGCACCACCGCCCTGGGCATGGTGTTCGAGCCGATGAAGGATCTGTCCCTGGAAGTGGACTACTTCGACATCAAGCTGACGGATGGCATCGATTCGCTGACGGGCGACGACATCATGAAGGACTGGTACAAGAACCAGACCGGCCCGACCACCAGCTCCTCGGTCTACGCGAACCGCCTGATCCTGAATGCCCAGGGCTATCTGGACTACGTGAACGCGTCGCTGGAGAACCTCAGCAAGCAGCAGGCATCCGGTTTCGACCTGAGCGCCAAGTACCGCTTCCGTTCCTCCATGGGCACCTTCACGCCGGGTTGGGAAGGTACTTACCTGACCAAGAGCACGAAGACCAATGTCGTGACCGGCGCGCTGGAAGACAACCTGGGCAAGTATGACCAGGGCGGTCCGGTGGTGCGTCTGAAGCAGGTCTACACCCTGGACTGGGATTCCGGTGCCTGGGCGGCCGGCGTGCGCTACTTCCGCCAGAGCGGCTACGAGGACTACGACAAGGTCAAGCAGGTCGATCATTACGACCTGTGGGATCTGCAAGGCCAGTACAAGGGCATCAAGAACCTGGCCATCACCGTGGGCGTGCGCAACCTGTTCGACAAGAAGCCGCCGGTCACCGTCCAGGAAGACTACTTCCAGGTCGGATTCGACCCGACCTATGCCGACGTCAAGGGCCGTACCTACTACCTGCGCGCGAACTACAAGTTCTGAGCAGGCTGATGTGAGAGCACAGGGCAGGCCTTCGGGCCTGCCCTTTTTTACAGGCGAGCAAGGCAATGCAGTACATCAACCCCCAACTCGATATCGAGCAACTCGGGCGCGCCTTCCAGCGCGACGGGCGCTTGCTGATTCGCGACTTCTTCGAACCCGCGGTGGTTGAGGCGCTCAGCCGGGCCGTCGACGAGATCGACTGGGCGCTGACCTATCGCGACGTGAATGGCGACCGCGTCCTGACCGGCGAACAACTGCGCTCACTCAGCGCCGAGCAGCGCGCCATGCTGGTGGACGGCATCAACCTGGTGGCCAGCCAGGAATTCCAGTTCTCCTTCTGCACCGACTCGCTGGTGGCCGCCGCCAAGCGCGGCGAGAGCCATCTGCTGGCGCGCTTCATGCGATGGATGGCCGACGAAGAGTTCCTGGCGTCAATTCGCCGGATCACCGGCGTCACCGACATCAACCGGGTCTATGCGCAGGCCACCATGTACACGCGCGGCAACTTCCTGGTGGTGCATGACGACCATGTGGACGCCGAGAACCGGCGCCTGGCCTATGTGATCAATCTGACGCGCAACTGGCGCGCCGACTGGGGCGGCCTGCTGCACTTCACGGGGCCGCAGGGCGATGTGCTGGAGAGCTACTTCCCGCACTTCAATTCGCTCTCGCTGTTCCGCGTGCCGCAGCAGCACTTCGTTTCCTACGTGCCGCCGTTTGCGCAAGGCGAACGCACCGCCATCACCGGCTGGCTGATCGCGGCCTGAGCGCGCCGCTCAGCGCCGGCCTTGCAGATAGGGCAGCGCCTCCACCAGCCTCCAGCCGGGTTGTTCCTGCACGCATTGGCGCAGCCAGTAGCTGTGGCCGGCGCCGAAGAGCACGAGCAGGCGATCGCCCGGCTGGCTTAGCTGCACGATGCGGGCACAGATGCGCGCATTGCGCAGCGCCCATTGGCCATAGAGCTCGGCGCCGGGCTGCTCGGCCGCGCGCCCATAGCGCAGCGCGACGCTGTTGAACTGGTGGTCCGCCAGGATCGCCTGCGGGCGGTTGAACGCGGCCAGCAACTGGCTGATGCTGGCATGGGCCAGGCTTTGCTCGACGGCCTTGTTGCGCCGTTGCAGCGCGTCCAGCTGGGCCTGCAGCTGCGCCTCCTGCCCATGCTGCTTGGCAAAGTTCTGCACCGCCTCGAAGGGGAAGTCGCCGTCGGCATCCACGCCGTAGACGGCCTCGTGCCCCAGTTGCTCGGCCAGCCGGTAGCCGACTTGCTCGACCTCGTTGCGCACCTCGCGGCGCTGGCCGGCGCGCCAGGCGGCATAGGCGGGCAGTTGCTGGCCCGGAAACTGATCGGCCTCGCGCTCCACCATCAGCTTGGTGGGCCGGAAGCGCGCGAGCTGGCGCGTCAGCGCCTGCAGCTCGGCCTGGCGGCGTGGGCTCAGCACGTCGTCGACCTGGGTGTTGACGATGTCCTGGCCGGGGTTGCCGAAGTGGTAACTGCCCAGCACCATCACCTCAACCTCGGCCTTGGCGGCGGCCTGGCTGCAGAGGGGCAGGCAGGCCAGTGCCAGCGTGCCGAGGGCAAACACGATCTTGTTCATGGGCGGCTCCTGTCGATGCGGTGCCGCATTCTTGGTGTATCGGACACGCCGCGCAGCCCGCCTGCGATCAGGCGTCGAATCGGCGGGATGAAGCGTTCAAGCCGCGGTGGCCTGGCGCACCGCGCGCTCCCAGGCGGCCATGCGTTCGGCGGCGCGCTCGCGTGCCAGCGTGGGATGGAAGACGCGCTCGGTCTGCCAATGGCCGGCCAGTTCCTCCAGCCCCTGGTAGACGCCCGTGCCCAGGCCGGCCAGATAGGCGGCGCCCAGCGCGGTGGTCTCGATCACCTTGGGCCGCAGCACCGGGATGCCCAGCAGATCGGCCTGGAACTGCATCAGCAGATCGTTCACACAGGCGCCGCCATCCACGCGCAGCTCGGACACCGGCGCGCCGCCCGCGGCCACCGCATCGGCGCTCATGGCCTGCAGCAGGGCGGCACTCTGGAAGGCGATGCTTTCCAGCGCGGCGCGCGCGATATGCGCCATGCTGCTGCCGCGCGTCAGGCCGACGATGGCGCCGCGCGCCTCGGCGTTCCAGTAGGGCGCACCCAGGCCGGTGAAGGCGGGCACGAACATCACGCCGCCGGCGTCGGGCACGCTCTCGGCCAGGGCCTGGACATCGCCGCTGGCGGGGAAGGCATGCAGGCCGTCGCGCAGCCACTGCACCACCGCGCCGCCGATGAAGACGCTGCCCTCCAGCGCGTAGGCGGGCTGCGCGTCCACCTGGGCGGCGGCGGTGCTGATGAGGCCGTTGCGCGAGTGCTGCAGCTGGCCGCCGGTGTGCATCAGCATGAAGCAGCCGGTGCCATAGGTGTTCTTGGCCATGCCGGCCTTGAAGCAGGCCTGGCCGAACAGGGCAGCCTGCTGGTCGCCGGCGATGCCGCCGATCGGGATCGCGGCGCCGAGGTGCTCGGCGGCGACCTGGCCGTATGGGTGCGCGGAGGGGAACACGTCGGGCAACAAGGCAAGAGGAACTTCCAGGGCCTCGCAGAGGCCCCGGTCCCATTGGTTGCTGCGCACGTCGAACAGCATGGTGCGCGCGGCATTGCTGACGTCGGTGGCGTGCACGCGGCCCTGCGTGAGCTTCCAGACCAGCCAGCTGTCCACGGTGCCGAAGGCCAGCTCGCCGCGCTCGGCGCGCGCACGCGCACCCGGCACATGGTCCAGCAGCCAGCGCAGCTTGGTGCCCGAGAAATAGGGGTCGATCACCAGGCCGGTGTGCGCGCTCACCAGCGGGGTCAGGCCTTGCGCGCGCAGCTCGGCGCACAGGGGCTCGGTGCGGCGGTCCTGCCAGACGATCGCATGGTGCAGGGGCGCGCCGGTGCGGCGGTCCCACAAGAGGGTGGTCTCGCGCTGGTTGGTGATGCCCAGGGCCAGCACCTCGCCGGCGGCGATGCCGGCCTTGGCCAGGGCCTCGCGCGCGGTGGCCATCTGGCTGGTCCAGATCTCCTCGGCGTCGTGCTCCACCCAACCCGGCTGCGGGTAGATCTGGCGGAACTCGCGCTGTGCCATTGCCACCACATGACCGCGTGTATCGAACACGATGCTGCGCGAACTGGAGGTGCCTTGGTCAAGGGCAAGCAAATAGCTCATGGCAATGACTTAGAGTTAGGCGATGGACCATTTTGACGCACTGGTGGTGGGCGGTGGCATCAATGGCGCGGGCATTGCACGCGATCTCGCCGGGCGCGGCTGGAAGGTGCTGCTGGCCGAGGCGCAGGACCTGGCCGCGCACACCTCCTCATCCAGCACCAAGCTGATCCACGGCGGGCTGCGCTACCTCGAGTACTACGAGTTTTCGCTGGTACGCAAGGCGCTGCAGGAACGCGAGGTGCTGCTGCGGAGCGCGCCCCACATCATCTGGCCGCTGCGCTTCGTGATGCCGCACGACCCGGCGATGCGGCCGGCCTGGATGATTCGCATCGGCCTGTTCCTCTACGACCACCTGGCGCGCCGGCGCGTGCTGCCCGGCTCCAAGGGCGTGAAGCTGCGCAAGTCCAAGCTGGGCGAGCCGCTCAAGCCCGAGTTCACGCGCGGCTTCGTCTATTCGGATGGCTGGGTGGACGATGCCCGCCTGGTGCTGCTGAATGCGCTGGACGCGCGCGACAAGGGCGCCGAGGTGCTGACGCGCAGCCCCGTCACCGCGGTGCAGCGCAGCGCCGAGGGCTGGAGCGCCCGTATCGCCACGCCGCAGGGCGAGCGCGTGGTGCATGCGCGCGCGCTGGTGAACGCCGCCGGCCCCTGGGCCGAGAGCTTTCTGCGCGAGGTGGCGCGGCCGGCCCAGGGCGAGCAGCTCGCCACCAAGAGCCTGCGCCTGGTGAAGGGCAGCCATATCGTGGTGCGGCGCCGCTTCCCGCACGACCACGCCTACATCTTCCAGAACCCCGACAAGCGCATCATCTTCGCCATCCCCTACGAGCACGAGTTCACCCTGATCGGCACCACCGACGTGGAGTTGCCGGACGAGGCGCTGGCCAGCCAGGCCAAGGCGCAGATCAGCCATGCCGAGATCGACTACCTCTGTGCCCAGGCCAGCCGCTACCTGGCCGAGCCGGTGCGGCCGGCCGACGTGGTGTGGAGTTATGCGGGCGTGCGGCCGCTGTTGGACGACGCCTCGGGCGACCCCTCGGCGGTGACGCGCGACTATCTGCTGGAAACCCATACCGAGGGCGGCGCGCCGCTGCTGAGTGTGTGGGGCGGCAAGATCACCACCTTCCGCAAGCTCGCCGAGGATGCCGCGGATCTGATCGGGCAGATGCTGGGCGAGCGCCGCAAGCCCTGGACCGCCAAGGCCAGCCTACCCGGCGGCGACCTCAGCGCCTGGATCGGCACGCCGCGCCGCCCGGATCGGGACTTCGAGCAATTGCAGCAGGCCGTGTTCGCGCGCCACCCCTATTTGTCGATGCCCCTGCTGCACCGCCTCTGCCGCGCCTATGGCTCGCGCATCGCGCGCGTGCTGGGCGCCTCGGTGCGGCCGGACGATCTGGGGCAAGAGGTGGCCCCCGGCCTCTACGAGATCGAGCTGCGCTACCTGATGCGCGAGGAATGGGCCTGCAGCGCCGAGGATGTGCTGTGGCGCCGCAGCAAGCTGGGCCTGCATTACAGCGAGGCCGAGCGCGCGGCCGTTGCCGCGTGGATCGCGGCCCATCCTTGTCAGTGATGCAGCTTGGCGTGCAGCTTCCGGGTGGCGCGCCACACCGCCCATAGCACCAGCGGGATCAGGGCGCCCGCCAGCAGCTCGGGGTTGAGCGGCAGGCCCAGCGACTTGAGCGCCTTGCCGCCGTACAGCAGCAGGCTGATCACGTAGTAGGAGATTGCCGCGATCGAGAGCCCCTCCACGGTGGTCTGCAGCTTGAGCTGCAGCTCCTGGCCGCGCGTCAGCTTGGCCAGCAGCTGCTGGTTCTGGGTCTCGCGCGCGATGTCCACGCGCGTGCGCAGCAGGGCGCTGGCGCGCTCGGTGCGCGCCGACAGCGAGGCCAGGCGCTGCGCGGTGGCGGCCACCGTGGCGATCGCCGGCGAGAGCCGGCGCTGCATGAATTCGCCCAGCGTCTGCGTGCCCGGGATCGGGCGCTCGCGCAGCTCGGCAATGCGCTGCTGCACCAGGCCGTGATAGGCCTGGGTGGCCGAGAAGCGGTAGGCGTTCTGCGCGGTGGCGCGTTCCACCTTGGCGGCGATGGCGATCAGCGCATCCAGCAGATCCTGCTCCGAGCTCTGCTTCACCACCAACTGGTCGGTCACCTGCACCAGCGCGGCCTCGGCCTCGCCCAGCACCGGCGCCAGCGCCTTGGCGGCGGGCAGGCCGCGCAGCGCCATCAGGCGGTAGGTCTCCAGCTCGAGCAGGCGCTGCGAGATGCGGCCGGCGCGCGTCTCGGTGGTGCCGGGGGCGAACACCACCAGCATGCGTTCGAAGCCGCAGGGGCGCAGCTGCAGATCGGTCACCACCATCGAATGGCCCATGCCGGCGCGGCCCGCTCCAGTCCTTCCACCCATTTGCGAAGCCAGCACATCGCCGCCGCCCAGCCAGCGCTGCGCGCGCGCCAGCACCTCGGCGGGCGCGTCGATCTCATGCTCCAGCATCGCCAGCTTCACCGCCGCCACCGTGCGGCCCGGAATGCCGGCCAGCCAGGCGGGCTCCACCTGCAGGGCCGGCGCCAGGTGCGGGCGCTCGGCGTCCAGGCCGGCCTCGGCGGGCAGGGGCTGGACGATCGAGTAGCGCGTGAATTCGCTGTGGCGCTCCCACTTCACCGTGAAGCCGCCCTCCATGTGCAGGCGCAGGAAGTTGCCCTGCAGTGCCTCCAGGGCCAGGTCTTGCTGGCCCGGCAGCAGGCGCAGCTGCGCGAGCTCCTGCTCGCGGCTCACGTCCTCGTTGAGCACCGCCACATAGACCACCAGGGCCGGCAGGCGGATATGGGCCTGCGGGCGCGCGTGCACCTCGTTGTGCAGCTGATGGCGCAGGGCGTCGTCGGTGGGCAGTACGGGCGCCAGGGTGGGTGTCATAGCGGGCAAGTATCGGTCAGGCCACCGGAAGCCCTTGCCAGGCCAGCAGCAGGTTGTTGGCGGGCATGGCGATGCGCTGCTGCAACTGCAGGCCCGCGGCTGCGGCCTCGCCACGCACCGCGTCCAGGCTGCGCAGGCCCCAGGTCGCATCGCGTGCGCGGAGGTCGGCATCGAAGGCCAGGTTGCTGGCCGCGGTCGGCACGTCGGTCTCCAGATAGGGCCCGTAGGTCACCAGCAACCCCGCCGGCGCGAGGTGGCGGGCCGCGCCCCGCATCAGGGCGGCGCAGCAGGGCCAGGGCGCGATGTGCAGCATATTGGCGCAGAAGATCAGCTCGTAGCGCTGCCCGTCCAGGGGCCAGGGCTCGGCTAGCACGTCCAGCCGCAGCGGCGCCGGCAGCCGCGCGCGCACGTCGGCGGGCGCCAGCTCGGCCCAGGCGGCGATGGCCTCCAGGCGGCTCGGCTCCAGGTCCGTGGCCTGCCAGGTCCAGGCCGGCAAGCCGGCCATGAAGTGAGGGCCATGCTGGCCGGTGCCGGCGGCGATCTCCAGCGCCCGGCCCTGGGCGGGCAGCAGGCCCTGCAGGGCATCCAGGATCGGCTGCTTGTTGCGCTCGGCGGCGGGGGAGTGCAGGGGCGGGGTGATGGGCATGCGGCCAGTCTAAGCGCTGGCTTCAGGGCTGATACCGATGAGGGCGAAGGAGTGGCCCGCCTAAACTGCCCGCACAAGAAGTAAAGCAAGCATCCCGCGCGCCAGCCCTTCGAGGGCGCGGCGTTTGAACGGGGTCAGGGAGGGTCAGTGGTGCATGCATGTTTGCGTCTCGCGGCGCGCCGTGCGGGTGCGCCCGTGGCCGTTCATGGCCCCGGGATGTCCTCCAGCCCAGCGCCCCCTGTCAGCCATGCCCATCCTGCGCCGCCTACCGTCCCTGCCCGCCCTTGTCCTGGCCCTGGGCCAACTCACCGCCTGTGGTGGCGGGGGCGGCTCGGAAGCGCCGCCGGTGCCGCCCGCGCCGCCGCCGGCACCGGCGGTAGCGCCCAGCATCGGTACGCAGCCGCAGGATGCACGGGTCATCGATGGCGGCACGGCCAGCTTCACCGTCACGGCCAACGGTACGGCGCCGCTGAGCTACCAATGGCAGCGCAACGGCAGCAGTATCGTCGGCGCCAACCAGGCCAGCTACACCACGCCAGCGCTGAGCCTGACCGACAGCGGCGCCAAGTACCAGGTGCTGGTGAGCGGCCCGGGCGGCAGTGCCAGCAGCAACATGGCTGCGCTGACGGTGACGCCGATCGCGCTGAGCATCAGCAGCCAGCCCAAGGCCACCAGCGTGGCCGATGGCGGCACGCTGAGCCTCGCGGTGTTGGCCAGTGGCAGCGGCCCGATCAGCTACCAGTGGCTGCGCGACGGCAGCGTCATTGCCGGCGCCACCGAGGCCAGCTACACGACGCCGCAGCTGAACCTGAAGGACGACCAGGCGCGCTACCAGGTCATGCTCAGCAACCCGGCCGGCACGCTCGGCAGCGAGGTGCTGACGCTGCAGGTCACGCCGGTGCCGGTGATCATCACCAGCGCGCCCGCCTCCACCAGCGTCAGCGACCTGGCAGCGGTGACGCTGCGGGTGACGGCGAGCGGGAGTGCGCCCTACAGCTACCAGTGGAAGCGCAACGGCCAGCCGATCGCCAACGCCAACGGCGCCAGCTACAGCCTGCAAGCCAGCTACGCGGCCAGCGGCGATCGTTACAGCGTGGTGGTGGGCAACCAGCTGGGCGCGGTGGAAAGCCAGGCCGCGGTGCTGACCGTCGATCCGCTGCTGGCCAGCATCACGGCGCAGCCGCGGGCGGCCAGCATCAGCAACGGCTCACCCGCCAGCTTTGCCGTTACCGCGGCCGGTACCCCACCGCTGTCCTACCAATGGCAGCGCAGTATTGACGGCGGGCAGCGATGGCAGGACATGGCAGGCGCGAACGCCAGCAGCTATCGATTGGCCGGCACCACCTTGGCGGACGCGGATGCGCGCTATCGCGTGCAGGTCAGCAACTTGGCGGGCAGCGTGCTCAGCGAGGCGGCCGAGTTGAAGATCCGGCCCAATGTGCGCCTGATTGCTGGCGCAGTCGGCGGACAGGGCAATGCCGATGGCAAGGGCGCAGAGGCGCGACCGGGCTCACCCTGGGGAATTGCCGCCGACCGCAAAGGCTACATCTACGTGGCCGATACCAACAACAATGTGATCCGTCGGATCAGCCCGGACGGACAAACCTCGGTCTACGCCGGCAAGTTGAGGGCAACTGGGCTGGTGGAGGGCGGCTTGAGCGAGGCGCGCTTCTGGAACATCCGAGAGATGAACTCCGACGTCTCGGACAATCTCTATGTATCGGATGGCTGCAGCATTCGCAAGATCTCCTCGGCGGGGCAGGTCAGTACCTTGGCGGGCAATGCCTACCAATGCAATCCCAAGGACGGACTGGGGGCGGACGCGGGCTTTTCTTACATCCTGGGGATGGTTGCCGATGCCGCGGGCAATCTCTTTGTGAGCGATGGCAATATCGCCCAGGCCGTGCGCAAGGTGACGCCCGATGGCCGAGTCACGACGCTGGCTGGCAGCTTGGGCCAGACCGGCAAGGCCGATGGCTTGGGCGCTGCGGCGCGCTTCTCCAGCATTCGCGGGTTGACCATCGATGCATCTGGCAATCTGATGGTGATTGACGGGCCGACGATCCGCCAAGTGACGCCGGTCGGCATGGTGAGCCTGTACGCGGGTCAGCCCGATTTGGGCGGGACGACCGAAGGCGACCGCCTGGGCAGTGCGCGCTTCAACTATCCGAGCGGGCTGGCCTACGACAAGAACGGCAATCTGCTGGTGCTTGAATTCAACCGCCTGGCGCGCATCAACCGCAGTGGCTCGGTGGTGACGGCCGCAGGGGTGCAATCCTACGAGTTGAATCCCTTCAATCTGAGCAGCGATGGCATTGGAACCGACGCACGCATCTGTCTGGCCCTGTCCATTGTGGGCTTGCCGAACGGCGAGATGGCTTTCACCGAGTTGGGCTATGGCACGGTGCGACTGTTCTCGCCGGGAGGTAGCGTCAGCACCCTGGCGGGTCGCGCGCCTCAATACGGCAATACGGATGGGCCGGGTGCCAAGGCCCGCTTCAACTTCTACCAGACGGCCCTGTTGAGCGATGCGAGCGGCGCGATGCTGCTGGCGGACAGCAGCAACGGGCGCATCCGTCGCATCGGCAGCGACGGCGTGGTCAGTACCTATAGCGGCGATGGCTACGGCTACCGTGATGGCGATGCGGCCAGCGCGCGTTACAGCTCGCCCGGCGCGGTGGCGCGAGATCTGGCCGGCAATATCTACGTGGCCGATACCAGCAACCAGCTGATCCGCAAGATCAGTCCCTCGGGTATGGTCAGCACCTTGGCCGGCGCCCAAGGCCAGATGGGAAGTGTGGACGGGCTGGGTAGCGCCGCGCGTTTCTATCAACCGGGTGGCGTTGCCGTGGATGCCAACGGCACGGTGTATGTGGCCGACACCTTCAACCAGACGATTCGCAAGATCACCCCGGATGGCCGGGTCAGCACCCTGGCCGGCAAAGCCAGCAACCAGGGCAGCGCCGCAGATGGCCAGGGTGAGCAGGCACGCTTCAGCTATCCGCTCGGCCTGGCCCTGGACGCCAAGGGCAATCTCTATGTGGCCGACCAGTACAACCATGCGATTCGGATGGTCACGCCGGATGGCAAGGTCAGCACCTTCGCGGGCGCCTTGAACTCGCCCGCCTACGCCGACGATCAGATCCCCTATGCGCGCTTCAACACGCCCGTGGCGCTGGCCTTTGATGGGATTGGCAACCTTTATGTGGCCGACCAGGGCAACCACCTGATACGGCGCATCAATACGGCCGGCATCGTGAGCACGGTGGTTGGCCTGCCCGGTGTGGCGGCGCTGCGTCCTGGCGTTGGCGGGGCCATCAACGCGCCCAGTGCCGTGACGGTATTGCCCAATGGCCGCCTGGTGTTCACCTCTGAACAAGCGGTGGTGAGCGACTGACGCACGCGGCCCGGCGCGGGGCTCAAGTAGGCGCAGTTGGGGCCGATAAACACGTATGCCGCAACTTCATGGGCGCTGCCATGTCAGACCCGGTCGATGGCCCGTTGGAGGCACAGCCCGCTGAACCAGCGGCCGCGCTGGATGCGTTGAGCTGGCTGGATCCGGCCACGCGCGTGCCGCCGGCGCTGGCCCTGCAGCACATCAAGACCCTGTGCGGCCTCTACCCCGATTTGTTCTCCGCCATGTTCGTCGTCTCGGCCACGCATATGGCGGTGTCGCGCGAGATGCTGGCGATGGCGCTGAAGCAGTTCCGGCCCGATGCCGCGGCGCTCAGCCAGGAGGACGTGCAGAGCCTGCTGGTCAGCATCGTGAATGGCGCCAACCAGGCCTTCGAGGCGGTGCTGCGCACGCGCAAGAACCAGGAGCGCAAGGGCGGCGGCGCGGCGCTGCCCTGGGGGCGGGACACGGATTAGTCCAGGCCCAGCAGCGCCCGTTCGCGCTCGCGCGCCAGACCCTGCGGCGCCTGCGCCGGTTCACCGCGCAGCCAGGTGGCGGTGTCGTGCAGCGTCTCGGCCAGCGGCCGATACTGCAGGCCGGCGGCCAGGGCGGCGGTGTCGCGGATTTCCATCATCGCGTTGTCGGCCTCGGGCAGCCAATAGGGCAGGTCGGCAAAGGGCTGCACGCCGGCGGCCAGCAGCTCGGCGTCGCTGCGCCAGTGCAGCTGCGCGCTGGCGCCGCAGGCGATGTTGGCGGCCTGCAGCAGCTGGCCCATGCTGAGGCCGTCGGCGCCGGCGGTGTTGAACACCCCGGGGCGGCGCTGGGCGGCCTGCCGCAGCGCGAAGTCGGCGATGTCGCGCGCGTCGATCATGCGCACGGCGCGCTCGGGCCGGCCCGGTGCCAGCACCGCGCCGCCCTTGGCCAGGCGCGTGAGCCAGTAGCGCAGGCGCGGGCTGAAGTCGTAGGGGCCGACGATGAAACCGGGGCGCAGCACCAGGGTGCGGCCGGGCAGCAGGGCCTGCACGGTCTGTTCGCACAAGGCCTTGAGGCCGCCGTAGGCCTCGCCGTAGCCGCCGCCGTTTTGCGAGCCGCCGGTAGTGACCAAGGCCTCCGCGCCTTCCAGCTGCGCGGCGCTGAGCGCGGCCAGTGGCGAGCTCTCCACCGTCCGGCCATCGATGTGCGGATAGACCGAGATGCTGCTGATCAGGCAGTAATGCTCCACCGCATCGCGCAGCGTCTCGGCGGCGCGACGCGCGGCGCTGGGCAGGTAGCAGCCGGCGTCGAACACGGCATCCCAGCGGCGGCCGTGCAAGGCGCTCAGGTCCTGCAGGCGGTCGCCATGCAGCTGCTCGACCTCGGGGAAGAGGCCGGCGTGGCTGCCGCGGTTGAAGAGCGTGAGCTCGTGGCCGGCCGCCAGCGCGGCGTCAACGAAGTGGCGGCCCAGGAATTGGGTGCCGCCAAGGATCAGGAGTTTCATGGGCAAGGGCGGAAGTGGTAGCGACGACGCATTGTCCGGCGCGGCCTTGCCTGCCCAGGCGCCCGGCAGCTCAATCCGGATCGTTGTTGATGCCGGGGTCGTAGATTTCTTCCTTTCCCGAGACTGGATCGGTGACGTAAACCGTGTACTTGAAGTAGGCCTTCTTGGTGTTGTTGTCCAGCACCGATGCCTGGCTGTCGCTGTTGCGGATGACGGGGCCGAATTCGGTGCTGGCGCCCTCACCGCTGATGACGATGGGCTTGGTGGTCGACAGCACCCAGGGCGCCGGTGCAAGCAGATTGAACAGCAGGGTCACCCCCTTGTGCTTGACAGTGAGCGGATCCGGATTGGCGCTCCACGGCTGCGGGCTGCCGGGCGAATAGTTCACCGTGATCGACTGGATCTTCTTGGCTTCGCTGTCGGCTGTCATGGACATCTCGCTGGTGGGGGGCTAAGGGGGTGCTGCCGCCAGCTGCAGGCGCTCTCTGAGCCATAGATTCATGGGATGCAGGTAGCTGGCGGATAAGGCGTTTTCGGCGAACGGGCGCGCTTCTTGAGGGCGGCCCAGCCGCAGCAGCGCATGCGCCGTTAGGCAATTGACGCGGGGCTCGGCGTTGCCGTCAGGATCGACCATTTGCCGGCTGATCTTGTAGGCACGCTCCCAATGCAGCGCGGCGTCGCCAGGCGCCGCGCCTCGCGCGAAGGCATCGCCCAGGGCCAGTTCGGCGCTCGCAAACGCCCATAGCTGCTTGCTGTCGGCCGCCAGGGGGCTGCGCTCTTGCAGGAACTGACTCAATGCAATGCGCTGGGCGGCAAGCTCGGCGTCGTTGCTGAGCTGCACTCTGAGCGTTAGCCAGCGTGCTGCCAGGGTGGTGCGGCGGGCGGGCATCGGGCCGGATGCCTGGCGCAGCTGAAGAACGCTGGCGGAAAGTTCCTGCGCAAGCGCGCGGGCCGGCCCACCATGGCTGGTGGCGAGCCAGACTTCGGCCAACTGCAGGCCGGCCAAGGCCAGGTTTTCCGAGGCCTCGACATTGCTCGAGTCCAGCGCCGCCAGGCTCCGATAACCATCCCAGGCCTGCTTGGCAGCGTCCACCGCGTCATCGGGGCGTCCCACGCTGAGATAGAGCCGGCTCATCGCGACCTGCGTGGCATGCAGCAGTTGCTGCGACTCGCGGTGCCGATCCAGCTCGGGCAGGCCGCGAATGGCAGCCAGTTTTTCTTGGTTCGTCTGCAAGGCGTTGGTGAACTGCCCCAGCACCTCCTGGGCCTCCGCGAGCCAGCCCAGGGTCCGGATCAGGTCGTTCGCGACGGACGCGTCCTGGCGCATGAGTGCGACCCAGTCCGCCTTGGCCTCCAGCAGCGCGTCCAAAGCCTGCCGCGGCTGGCCGCCCCGCACCAGCAGTACGCCGATATTCCAGCGCGCAAATGCCTGTTCCTGCCGCCACTTGGGATTGGCGGGGTCAATGCCGTGCAGACGGTTGGCCAGGTTCAGGTAGGCATCGAACTGGGTGCGCGCGGCGTCCATGTGGCGGCGCTGCCAGGCGATGTCGCCCAGCCAGTAAAGGCTTTGCGCGTGGTCGAAGATGCGCTGCGGATTGTCTGGGTCGCGGCCCAGCAGCTCGCCGGTGCTATCGGCGGCCTGCGCGAACAGCTGCGCCGCGGGCTCGAACTTGCGCTGCTTCAGTGCCACTTCACCCATCAGATGGAGAGCCCTTGACCTGCGCCCCAGCGAGTCGGCGTCCGTGCGACCCAGGTCCTGCTGCGCGTAATAGTCCAGCGCCTTTTCGCCCACCGCGTCGAGCACGTCCAGCCGCCCCACCGGCTCGAGCTTCTTGCGCAGATCGCCGAGCATGAACTCGATCAGGCTCTCGGCCTGCACGCGCTGCTGATGCGCTTCGCGGGCCTTCCAAAGCGCCACGCCGGCGCCGGTCGCAACCGCCAGGCCGGCCAAAGTGCCCGCGGCCACGCCGATGCGGTGCCGCCGCACGAACTTGGCAATCCGGTAGCCCGCGCTGTCCGGCCGCGCCTGGATGGGCTCGTGCGCCAGCCAATGTTTCAAATCCGCGGCCATGGCCTCGGCGTTGGCATAGCGCTCGGCCGGGGCCTTCTTGAGCGCGCGCGCGACGATGGTGTCGAGGTCGCCGCGCAGCTCGCGCGCGCGCCTGGCGTCCAGCGTGCTACGCGCCTGCTCGGACAGGCGCCGCGGCTCCACGTCCAGCACCGCCTTCATGCGTGCCAGCGGGCTGTCGTCATTGGCAATCGCGCCCGCGGTGGGGTGCTGGCCGCTCAGCAGCAGGTAGAGCAGCACGCCCAGCGCATAGACATCGGTGGCGGTGGTGACGTCGCCGCCCTGCACCTGCTCGGGCGCGGCGTATTGCGGCGTGAAGGCGCGCCCGGCCTGCTGCGTCAGTTCGGTGGCGGCGGCGCCGCGCTCGGCCTGGGTGGCGTCGCCCAGCAGCTTGGCGATACCGAAGTCCAGCAGCTTCACCTCGCCGGCCTGGTTCACCAGGATGTTGGAGGGCTTCAGGTCGCGGTGCAGGATCAGGCGGTTGTGCGCGTGCGCGACGGCGGCCAGCACGTCCAGGAACAGCGTCACGCGCGCCCGCACATCGAGGGCCTGCTGCTCGCAGAAGCGGTCGATGGGCTGGCCGTCGATGTATTCCAGCACCAGATAGGGCGGGCCGGCGTCCTGCGCCACACCGGCGTCGAGCAGGCGGGCGATATGCGGATGGGCTAGGCGGCCGAGGATCTGGCCCTCGCGCGCAAAGCGGCCGCTGTCGCCGCGGCCCAGCAGGCCGGAGGTGAGGAACTTCACCGCCACCTGGCCCTCGTAGCGACCATCGGTGCGGCGCGCCAGCCAGACCGTGCCCATGCCGCCCTGGCCGATCTCGCGCTCCAGGGCGTAGGGGCCCAGCTGCTGGCCGGGCTTGAGGGTGGGCAGCTGGGCCAGCTGCGCGAGCACCGGGCTGTCCAGCACGGGGGCGCGGGCCATCGCGGCGTCGCGCGCCAGCAGCTCTTCCAGGTCCTCGGCCAGGGCCAGGTCTTGCGCGCGCAGCTGGGCCAGGCGGGCGGCGCGCGCGGCCGGCTCCTCCAGGTCCAGCAGCTCGTCCAGCAGCGGGCTCAGCTCGGGCCAGCGGGACTTGTCGATTTCGCGCCGGGGCGCAGGCGTCGCGCTCATTGCAGTGAGAGGGAGAGGAACAGGCGCGCCTTTTGCCAGTCGCGCTGCACGGTGCGTTCGGTGATGCCCAGGGCCGCGGCGATCTCGGCCTCCAGCAGGCCGCCAAAGTAGCGCATCTCCACCACCTGGGCCAGGCGCGGCTCCAGGCGCGCCAGCTCTTCCAGCGCCTCGTGCACGCGCAGGATCTCGTCGTCGCGCTGCGGTGGCAGCTCGGCGATGGCGGTGTTGAGCGTCACATGCTCGGCGCCACCGCCGCGGCGCTCGGCTTCGCGGGCGCGCACCAGGTCCACCACCACGCTGTGCATCACGCGCGCGGCGTAGGCGAGGAAATGGTTCCGATCGGCGAAGTCCAGCTTGCCCTGTTGCTGCTGCAGGCGCAGATAGGACTCGTGCACCAGGCCGGTGGCATCCAGCATGGTCAGCTCGCCGCTCTGGCGCAGGCGGCTGCGCGCCAGGCGCTGCAGGTCGGCGTAGAGCAGGGCGATGGCCTGGTCGGCGGCCCGGGCGTCGCCGGACTGGGCGGCGCGCAGCAGGGTGGTGATCTCGGAAGGCATGGGCAAGCGTGGAAGCTGAGCGCACTCTAGCCGCCCCTGTCGCCCGGCCTGACCGGCAGTGGAAAAAAAGTTGGCTGCGCCTGTCGGGTTTGGGCGCGGCGCTGCGTTTTATCAAGAGAGAGCGGAGTGGTGGGCCGGACAGGGAGGTCCCGGGCACGGCTCAGGGAATGCTGGTCGGCCGTTTCGTTCTCACCCGTCTTGATCCAACAAGGATTGCCCGTGAGCGCCAGCCCTTCCTCCAGCCCCGTCATGCCGGTCGCCTCGCCGCCGGAGGCCCGCCAGGCCCAGGCGGTGGCCTGTGAGCCGATCGTCCTGCCCGATGGCGAGCATTTCGCCGCGCTGGTGAGCCGCGAGCTGGCGCAGAGCCGGCGCTTCGGCAAGGGCATGGGCGTGCTGCTGATCGACGCCTGGCCGCATCCGCCGCAGGGCGATGCGCTGGCCGGCACGGCACTGCTCAAGCTGCGCCAGGCGGTGGCGGCGCGCCTGCGTGCACGCGTGCGCGGCAGCGATGTGGTGGCCACGCTGGGCGAGCAGCGCTTTGGCGTGATCCTGATGAATGCCGGCCGCAAGGAGGCCGAGCTGGTGCAGGCGCGCCTGCACAAGGCGCTGGGCGGGCCCTATGGCGTCGACGAGCACCACCTCTACGTCCGCCTGGTGATGGGGGCGGCCGCGTTCCCGGAGATGGGTGCCAGCGGGACCGAGCTGGTGCGCGGCGCCGAGGCCGCCCTGCTGCGCAATACCGGGCTGCCGCTGCGCGCCTGACGTATCTGCCATGATGCGGCATGGCCGCGCCGCACCCACCGTTTGAAGAGGCCACCGACCGGGCCCAGTACCGCCGCCCTGCGCACCGCGCCGGGGTGGAGCTGTACCACGCCAGCATCCTGCACCATCGCTTCGAACCCCATGTGCACGAGGCCTATGGGCTGGGCGCGATCACCGCCGGGGTGGGGCGCTTCCTGTGGCGCGGCGGCCAGCACCTGGCGCCGCGCGCCACCCTGATGCTGATGAATCCCGAAGACCTGCACACCGGCCAGGCCGAAACCGAGGCCGGCTGGGGCTACCGCATGCTGTACCTGGACGAGCCGGTGCTGCGCGAGCTGAGCGGCGGCGAGGCCTGGTGGTTTGACGCCGCGGTGGCGCACGATGCCGGCAGCGCGGCCGAGGTGGCGGGGCTGATTGCCGGGCTCTGGCATGCCGAGGAGCCGCTCGCCTTCGACAGCCAGCTGCTGCAGCTGGTCCAGGCCTTGCACCGTCATGCGCGGGTGGGCGGCCGCAGCGAGGGCAGCGCGGCGGCGCTGCGCTACGGCCCGGTGTTCGACTACATGCGTGCCCATCTGCATGAGCGGCTGAGCCTGGAGCAGCTGGCGGCAGTGGCGGGGCTGAGCCCCTTCCACTTCCTGCGCAGCTTCAAGGCGCAGCGCCATGCCACGCCGCAGCAGGCGCTGATGGCCTTGCGCCTGTTCGAGGCCAAGCGGCTGTTGAGCCAGGGCGAGGCGCCCGCTGCGGTGGCCGCGGCCGTGGGCCTGACCGACCAGGCGCACCTGAATCGCACCTTCCTGCGGCGCTACGGCGTCACGCCGGGGCGCTACCAGGCTCAAGTGTGGCCCGGGCGGCGGCCAGCACCCGGGCCGTGATGCGTCCCAGCATCGGCAGGGCCAGGCGGCTGGCCTGCCAGTAGAGCGGCACCCACAGCGGCGCGCCCAGCGCCACCAGCCGGCCATCGGCCAGTGCCTCGCGCACCAGGCTGGCCGGGTTCATGCCCCAGCCCAGGCCGGCGCAGGCGGCGTCCACAAAGGCCTGGCTGGCGGGCAACCAATGCGTGGGCAGGGTCAGGTCTTGCCCAAGCTCCTGTTGCACCCATTGCGCCTGCAGGCGGTCCTGCCGGTTGAAGCTGAGGCAGGGCGCGGCGGCCAGGGTCTGGGCCGTCAGGCCGGCGGCGAAATGCTGGTGCACGAAGGCGGGGCTGGCGGTGGCGATATAGCGCATCGCGCCCAGCGCATGGCTGCGGCAGCCCTGCACCGGCGTGGCCAGGGCGGTGACGGCGGCCAGCACCTCGGCGCTGCGCAGCCGCTCGGCGGTATGTTCCTGGTCCTCCAGGCTGAGGTCCAGCAGCACCGGTTCGCTGGCGGCGATTTCGGCCGCGGCGGCGATGAACCAGGTGGCCAGGCTGTCGGCATTGATGGCCAGGCGCAGGGTGATGCGGCCCTGCGCGTCGGGGGCCAGCGCGGGCAGCTCGGCCAGCAGGTCCTGCTCCAGCATGCCCACGCGCTCGGCGTGGCGCGCCAGGCGCAGGCCGGCCTCGGTGCCCGTGCAGGGCGGGCCGCGCTGCACCAGCACCTGGCCCACGCGCTCTTCCAGCAACCTGATGCGCTGCGAAACCGCCGAGGCGCTCAGATGCAGGCTGCGCGCGGCGCGCTCGAAGCTGCCCTCGCGCAGCACGGCGGCCAGGGCGGCGAGCAGGGAGTAGTCGAGCATGCCAAGTTAGCGTTGCTGCAGCGGGTGAAGCAAGTCTAACTGGCGCCCCGCTGCCGCCGCGGGCATGCTGCGCCCCCATGCATCCCCCTTCCGAACTCGCTTCCAGTGCCCTGAGCGGCCTGGCCCTGAGCCTGAGCCTGATCGTCGCGATCGGTGCGCAGAACGCCTTTGTGCTGCGCCAGGGCCTGCGGCGCGAACATGTGTTTCCTATCGTGCTGGCCTGCGGCCTGAGTGACGCGTTGCTGATGGCCGCTGGCGTGCTCGGCCTGGCGGCGATGATCAGCCAGCAGGCGGCGCTGGCACGCTGGCTGACGCTGGGCGGTGCGGCCTTTCTGACCGTCTACGGCCTGCGCGCACTTTGGCGGGCGCGGCGGCCGGAGAGCCTGCGGGCCGGTGCCGGCCCCTCGGTGACGCTGCGCCAAGCCCTCATGCAGCTGGCCGGCTTCACCTTTCTGAACCCGCATGTCTACCTGGATACGGTGCTGCTGGTGGGCTCGGTGGGCGCCCAGCAGCCTGGCGCGGTGCGCGCGCTGTTCCTCACCGGCGCGGCCAGCGGCAGCCTGCTGTGGTTTGCCGCGCTGGGCTTTGGTGCGCGCTGGCTGGCGCCCTGGTTCGCCAGGCCGCGCGCCTGGCAATGGCTGGACGCGCTGGTGGGCCTGACCATGCTGGTGCTGGCGGCGCAGCTGCTGCGTCAGGCCTGAGCGCAATCCCGTACAAGACGGCGCCGGCCCGGGCGGGCAAGATCGGCGCATGTTTGCTGGTGTCCTGTTTGCCCTTGCGGCCGGCCTTTTGTGGGGTCTGGTCTTTGTCGCGCCCCTGATGTTGCCCGAGTACCCGGCGGCCATGCTGGCAGCCGGCCGCTATCTTGCCTTCGGCCTGATCGCGCTGCCGCTGGCGCTGATGGACCGGCGTGAGCTGCGCGCGCTCGGCCGCGCCGACTGGCTGGAGGCCTTCAAGCTCAGCGCCATCGGCAACTTCATCTACTACCTCTGCCTGGCGGCCGCCATCCAGCGCGCCGGCGGGCCCCTGCCCACCGTCATCATCGGCACCCTGCCGGTGGTGATCGCGATCAGCTCCAACATCCGCGACCATGCGCGCGACGGCCGCCTGCCCTGGCTGCGCCTGCTGCCCTCGCTGGCCCTGATCGCCGCCGGCATCGCCTGCGTCAACCAGGTGGAGCTGGCGGCGCTGGCGGGCAGCAGCGCCGGCGATATGCGGCGCTATGCGCAGGGCGCCGGCCTGGCGGTGGTGGCGGTGGCCTGCTGGACCTGGTATCCGATCCGCAATGCCGACTGGCTGCGCGCCCATGCCGAGCGCAGCCCGCGTGCCTGGGCCACGGCCCAGGGCCTGGTGACCCTGCCGATGGCCCTGCTGGCCTTCGCGCTGATCGCGCTGCTGCAGGCCATGGGCCTGCCCCTGCTGGCGAGCGATTTCACCCTGCCCCTGGGGCCGCGCCCCTGGGCCTATATGGGGCTGATGCTGGCGGTGGGCCTGTTCGCCTCCTGGATCGGCACGCTGTGCTGGAACGAGGCCAGCCAGCGCCTGCCCACCACCCTGGTGGGCCAGCTGATCGTGTTCGAGACGCTCTCGGCCCTGGCCTATGCCTTTGTACTGCGCGGCCAGGCGCCGCAAGCCCTGACCCTGGCCGGCATCGCCCTGCTGGTGGCGGGCGTGATCTGGGCGCTCAGGATCCGGCCTAGCCGAGCTTGAAGGAGCCGACGATGTCGGCCAGCGCGCGCGCCTGCTGCTTCAGGCTCTCGGAAGCGGCGGCCGATTCCTCCACCAGGGCGGCGTTCTGCTGGGTGTTGTGATCGAGCTGCGAGACGGCGGTGTTGACCTGGGCAATGCCGGCGCTCTGCTCGCGCGTGGCGGTGGAGATCTCGCCCAGCATGGTGGTCACGTGCCGCACCTGACCCACCAGCTCTTCCATGGTGCGGCCGGCCTCGGCCGCCACCTGCGAGCCGCTCTCGACCTTGCTGACGCTGTCGCCGATCAGGGCCTTGATCTCGCGCGCGGCCTGCGCGCTGCGCTGGGCCAGCGTGCGCACCTCGCCGGCCACCACCGCGAAGCCGCGCCCCTGCTCGCCGGCACGCGCGGCCTCCACCGCGGCATTCAAGGCGAGGATGTTGGTCTGGAAGGCGATGCCGTCGATCACGCCGATGATGTCGGCGATCTTCTTCGAGCTGCCATTGATCTCGTCCATGGTGGTGACCACGCGGCCCACCGCCTCGCCGCTGCGCTCGGCGGTGCGCGAGGCCTGGTGCGCCAGCTCGTTGGCCTTGCCGGCGGTCTCGGCATTGTTCTTCACCGCGGCGGCCATCTGGTCCATCGAGGCGGCGGTTTCCTCCAGCGAGGCGGCTTGCTGCTCGGTGCGCGCGCTCAGGTCATTGCTGCCCAGCGAGATTTCGCCCGAGGCGCCCGATACCGCCACGGCGCTGTCGCGGATCTGGTTCACCGTCTGCGCCAGCTGCTGCTGCATGCTCTGCATGGCGGCCAGCAGCTGGCCCATCTCGTCGTCGTTGCTGATTTGGATGCGGGCGCTGAGATCCTTGTTGCTGATCATGCCGGCCACCTGCAGGGCCTCGCGCAGCGGCCGCGTGATGGAGGCGATGATGCGCCAGGCCAGCAGCACGCCCGCCGCCAGCGCCACCGCGAAGGTGATCAGCACCACCCAGATCGAGAGCTTGTAGGTCTTCTCGCCTTCGGCGAATTCCCGCTCGGCGACCTTGAGCTGCTCGTCCACCAGATCCGAGACGGCGCCGGTGAAGGGGTCGATGGCGGGGTAGAGCTCCTTGCTGGCGAAGGCCTCCAGCGCTTCCGGGTTCTGCGCCTGCAGGATCTCCTTGAGTTTGGCGGTGGCGGCCTGGGCGGCGGCCTTGAGCGACTGCGCCTTGGCCAGCAGCAGCGCCTCATTGCCCTCGATCTTGGTGGCCGTATAGGCGGCCCATTGCTTGGCCACCAGTTGCTCGGCCTCGTTCACCAGCTTCAGCCCGCTGGCCGCATCCAGGCTCTTGGCGCGCACCTTGTGCGTGGTGTCCACCACGTTCACCGCGTAGGCGTCCGAGACCTGCTTGAGCTGCTTGAGCGGCACCACACGGTCGCTGTAGACGGTGTCCAGCGCGTCCTCCATCTGGCCCAGCGCCCTGATGCCCCAACCGCCCACCAGGGCCAGCAGGATCAGCAACAGAACCGCAAGCATCACCAGACGTGTCTTGATGCTATTCATCCGCATGGCGAACTCCTCAAGATGGCGTGCTCCGACTCTAGCGCCAGCGCCCTCACCCGAAAGGGGGATGTGTGTGAACTGTGTCGATTTCGCTGCATAGCGCCCCGGCGGCACGGTTACAGTGCGCCGCGAGACCGCGCGCCGCCATGAGCCGCGGCCATGGGGAGGAATGATGAAGATCAAGCAAACACTGGCGCCGCGGCGCCATCTCTGGGCCTGCCTGACGCTGGGCTTGGGCCTGGCGGCCTGCGGCGGTGGTGGGGGTACGGACGGCAGCACCTCGCCGGCGCTACCGGTCGAGCCGCCCGGCAGCAGCGCCGCAGCACTGCCGCCCAGTGCCGGCCTGGCCCAGCAATGCGCACCCGACAACCCCTTTGCCGAGGCACGCCTGAAGACGGCCAGCCTGGCGCGCGAGAAACAATGGCTGCGCTCCTATTTCGATGAGGCCTACCTCTGGCCCGATGAGGTGCCGCGGCTGGATGCCGAGGCGCAGCGCTTCGGTGGCAGCGATGTCTACGGTGCGTTGAGCAACTACTTCTACGCCCTCAACTCGACGCAGCGCACCGACAGCGGCGCCTACCGCGACCGCTTCAGCTTCCTCATCCCCACGGCGCAGTGGGAGGCCGGCATGACGGCGGGTATCGAGGCGGGCTACGGCATCGAATGGGCGATGGCCTCACCGACGCCGCCGCGGGGTGTGCGCATCGCCTATGTGCAGGCCGGCAGCGTGGCGGCGCGCGCCGGGCTCAAGCGCGGCGATGAGCTGGTGGCGGCCGATGGCATGGCCAGCGATACCGGCGATGCCATGGGCGTGGACAAGCTCAATGCGGCGCTGTTTCCCGACACCGCCGGCCAGGCGCATGAGTTCACCCTCAAGCGCAACGGCGCGGATGCGCGCATGCTGACGCTCAAGCTCAGCAGCGAGCTTGCCAACAAGCAGCCCGTGCCGCTGCAGCAGGTGCTGACCGGCAGCGATGGCCGCAAGGTGGGCCACCTGCTGTTCACCGAGCACATCGCCAAGTCCGAGGCGCCGCTGATCGCCGCCATGCGGGGCTTCCGCGAGGCCGGCGTGCAGGACCTGGTGCTGGACCTGCGCTACAACGGCGGCGGCCTGCTCTTCATCGCCAGCGAACTGGCCTACATGATTGCCGGGCCAGAGCCCACGCGCGGCAAGCTGTTCGAGAAGCTCAGCTTCAATTCACGCCGCCAGGCCGAGAGCAATAGCGAACGGGCTCTTACGCCCTTCTACGACACCTCCTGCCTGCTCGACGCACAGGGTTGCAGCGAAGAGAAGCCGCTGCCGACGCTGGGGCTCAAGCGCGTCTATGTGCTGGCGCAGTCGGGTACCTGCTCGGCCAGCGAGGCCGTCATCAACGGCCTGCGCGGCGTGGATGTGGAGGTGGTGCTGATTGGCGGACGCACCTGCGGCAAGCCCTACGGCTTCACGCCCAAGGACAACTGCGGCATTTCCTATTTCCCGATCGAGTTTGCGGGCGTGAATGCCAAGGGCTTCGGCGACTATGCCGACGGCTTCGTCCCGGCCGGCAGCGGCGCGAGCGGCGTGCCGGGCTGCGCGGTGGCGGATGACTTCAGCAAGGAGTTGGGCGCGCCCGACGAGGCCATGCTGGCCGCCGCGCTGGCGCATCGCACGAGCGGGCGTTGCCCGGCCGTGGTGCCAGGTCTTGCCAAGCCGCAGTCCAGCCTGGCGGGAACCAGTCGCACCGAATGGCACTTCAAGCGCTCGCCCCTGCATGGCAAGCGCTTCAACTGGGGTCGCTGATCGATCAGAGCTTGGGGATGCGCAACCGGCTCACCATCAGCGAGCCGGAGATGGCGAACATCAGCACCAGCGGGTGCAGGGTGAAGCCGCCGATCAGCAGCTTGCCGCCCCAGAGTTCGCTGCTGCCCACCGCGCCCTGTGCGGCCGCGAACCACAGCACCAGCACCAGCAGCAGCGAGGTGGGGATGGGCGTGCCTTCGAAGTACTTGACCTTGCCGCCGGCGTCGGACAGCGCCTCGGCGGTGACGTTGAAGCGCGCCAGGCGCGACACGCCGCAGGCGACGAAGAAGACCAGGATGATGCGGTCCCACAGGCCCTGCATGCCGAAGCCGTAGGCGATGGCGGCGGGTGCGACGCCAAAGGAGATCACGTCCGCCAGCGAATCGAGTTCGCGCCCCAGCACCGAACTCTGCTGGCGCCAGCGCGCGATGCGGCCATCGAGGATGTCGAACACCAGCGCGGCCGGGATCAGTGCGCAGGCGTAGTGCAGGTGCAGCAGCTGCTGCGTCTGCAGATAGGTCATCACCGAGAACAGTGCGCCCATGCCGCAGAAGGCATTCGCGAGGGTGAACCAATCGGCGAGGTGGAACTCGCGGATCATCGAGAAGGGTCTGGGTCGGTTCATGGGGGAAGCTTAAATGACGCTCAAGGCCTGACTAGGCCGACGCGGCCGTCGGCTCGCCACGCAGTGCCTTGCGGCCCAGGTGCAGGAGCAGGAGGCCCAGTGGCATGCGCATCCAATGAGCTCGCAGGTACAGGAACAGGCGGGCCATGCGGCTACCGGCATCGCTACAACTCGCATGTTCGGGGCGCAGTGCACGGGCAAACACGGCGTCCATGAGACGCAGCACCGGCGCAGCGGGTGCCGCCCCGGACACCGCCGCCAGGCAAGCGGCGGGTACGGGGGTGCCGAGCACGCGGATGGATTGGCGCAGGGCGTGGAACAGCATGCGCGACAGGCCCAGTGCCTCGGCCCTGGCCGGCAGTTGCTGCCAGAACTCGGGCCGCGCGCCGAATTCACGCAGCAGCGCGTCGATGTCGCACAGGTCGCGCAGACCCTTGTCGAATTCGCCATCCAGGAACAGGTGACAGGCGCTGTGCAGCACCATGTCGGCGTCGCCAAGTCGGTACATGCCCGGCCAGCCTTCGATCGGCACCACCTGGGCCAGCAGTTCGGTGGCATCCACGGCGATGCGGCTGGTCAAGGGCAGGATGTTGTGGTGCAGATCGATCACCGTGGCGCGCGTGTTGTGCAGCATCGGTGGAATCTCGTGCATCCACTGGCGGTAATAGCGCTGGTCGTAGGCGTCATGGTGGGTGCTGTGCCAGCCGGCGAGCATCAAGGCGGCCTCTGCGCCGTTCAACATGGCGCGCGGCACCAGCACGTCGACGTCCGAGAATATCCGCCCGCGCGAGGCCTGCAGTCCGGCCATCACATAGGCGGCGCCCTTCAGCAGTACGACCGGGCCCGGCAGTGGCCCGAGCGCACGTTGGATTTCGTGCACCTCCCATTGCAGGGCCCGGCGCTGTGATTCGGCCAGGGTCAGGGCCGCCTCGAAATGCCTCAGCGCCTGCGCGGGCACCCGGTCCTGTTGGCCGGTGTCGCGGAACTGCTGGGCCAGGCGTGCCAGCAGGCGTGCGCTGCGCGCCTGATGCAGCAGCAACTCCCACTGCGCCGGTTGCGCAGCAGAAGGGAGCTGCCCCTCACCTACGGCCGGGCCGACGAGATCATCGCTGCGGCTCATGACGATGCGGCAAGGCCGGCGAAATAATCGACGGCCTCGTCGAGATTGCTGTACTGGAAGCGCAGGCACTGCGCGAGCTCGACCAGGCCCGTCAGCATGTCGAAGCCGCGCGACCCGTGAACATGGTAGTTGAAGGAGTTCTGGGCCAAGGCCATGAAGGCGGCACCATTCGACAGCGGGTCGATCTGCACCGCGCTCTGCGCCTGGTATTTGGGAAACACCAGCCAGCTCATGCGTGCCCGCTCGTGCGCCCGTGCCACGCTGTCGGTGGGCGCGCGCATATGCGCCACCGTACCCTTGGCAGTGTCGTGGGTCACCGGGCCGAACACGGCCTCCGGGGCGAAGGCCTGGATGACGCCGATGGACTGGTTCTTCAGGCTCACCGGCCTGGGCAACGCAACCAGGTCACCGCTGGCCATGTCGATCAGGGCCAGTTCGTCGGAGAGCAGGCGCCAGCCGCGGCGAACCAGGGCAGCGCATAAGGTGCTCTTGCCGGATCCTGGCGGTGCCGGCAGGATCACTGCCCGCTCGCCGTGGGCGATTACCGCTGCATGCACGATCAGGTACTGGTGGCAATGCGAGGAGACGCACCAGTTCAGGCCCCATTCCATCATGGCCACGGCCTGGTGGCGTGCCAGTGGCAGGAAGGGCGTGCTGCCCTGGATGCGGAATACGGCCTGAGGGGCGAGCCACCGCCGCAGGCCACCGGGCGAGCCGATCTCGCAATCAAAGTCGCAGAAGCCATCCGGATCCCCCAGCGTGTACTCGCCATAGAGCGTGGCGAGACCGTCGGCGAGGTGGTCGAAGGGGGAGCGCAGCCGCGTCAGCACCGGTCCGGTTTCCAGCGCAATACCGCTGCCACGCAACTGCCGCTTCAGCGTGGGCAGCGACAACTCATTGAGCCTCACGCTGCCGGGCTCTCGATCAGTGCCAAGCTGGCGAACGACCGCAAGGTGTCTTGCAAGGCCTGAAACTCGGCGGGATCGGCGCTGGCATCCTGGTCGTAGAGCAGGCCATAGAGCGCCTCGGCACTGAGCGCCTGCGCGCTCTGATCCAGCGCTTCAAGCACCATGCCCGCCGACTCTTCAAGCAGGTGGGTGTTGCCGGTGACGGGGTTGAACACCGCCCAATGCGCCGGCCAGCGGCGGAACTTGATGGCGCCCCGGCCAGTAGATTGCCACACGATGTCAGAAAACTCCCTGTGTGCGGGCCCACACCAGCCGTTCTACGCCAGCGGCAAGGCCGCGCGGCGCACTTACATGGGCTGCGTGGACAGCAGGTATTTCACGATGTCGTCAGCGTACCACTTCGTGCCGGCGATGGGCTCGTAGTAGCCGCCGGGCGCACGCATCGCAAACTCCTGCCAGATGGCCTTGACGCGTCCAACATCCAGCACGTTGGCCGGCGTCAGGCCCGCGGCGGCGTTCAGCAAGGCCGCGGTGATGTGGCGTACCAGGGCCACTTCGCCATTGGCATTGCCGCCGCACTGCAGGGCCTGCAACAGGGTCAGGTCGCCATAAGCGAGCGAAGGGCTGAAATAGGTCTTGAACAGCGAAGACGGCGGATAGGGCCAACTGGGCTGGGTCGGGCTGTTCGTGGTCGGTGCGTTCTTCCAGTAACCGGGCGTGCGGCCCGAGCAGGTGCCAGACGTGTGGGTGTGATTGCTGACGTTGATGGATGCGAAGCCAGAAGGGGTGACGCATAGCCCCGGCAAGCCGCCAGCCATCACCGGCCGGCTGCTCAGGCTCAGCACCACCGGTGCTGCGCTCAGACCGCCCTTGAGCAGGCGTCGCCGCGACGCAGCCTTGCTGGTTGCGGCGGCATCGGCAACCGGAGCAGCGGTTGCCCCGGTGGGCTCTTGACGGTGGTCTTGCTTGTCCATGATTGGCTTTCAGAGTCCCGTATTGGAGGGCTCGCTAGTAAGGCGATGCTAGCGGGACACGTCCTTTTCTTCATGGCAGTGTTTCACACAAAGTGGCACCGGGGTAGTCAAGGGGCCCCCTTGAACGGGTGGTGAGGTGCCGGCACTGCCCCCTGCATGGGCGACGCCATGCAGAGCAGTATGCGGGTAAACCCTTGATGCGCCTGTGTCGAGGCTGATCGACCCGGTCCAGCGCTCAGGGCTGCCTGGTCTTGAAGGTGTCGCAGGCCGCCAGTTCGCCTTGCTCGAGCCCGCGCTTGAACCAGCTCACGCGTTGCGCGCTGCTGCCATGGGTGAAGCTCTCCGGCACCACCCGGCCCTGGGCCTGGCGCTGCAAGGTGTCGTCGCCGATCTTGGAGGCGGCATTCAGGGCCTCGGCAATATCGCCCTGGTCCAGCCAGTCCTTGCTGCGCTGTGAATGGAAGGCCCAGACACCCGCATAGCAGTCGGCCTGCAGCTCCAGCTTCACGCTCAAGGCGTTGTAGACGGTCTGCGACACGCGCGCACGTGCCTGCTCAAGCTTGTCCGTGGTGCCCATCAGGTTCTGCAGGTGGTGGCCCACCTCATGGGCAATCACATAGGCCTGGGCAAAATCGCCGGGTGCGCCCAGCCGGTCGCGCAGCGTGGCATAGAAGTTCAGGTCGATATAGACCTTGCGATCTGCCGGGCAGTAGAAGGGGCCCATGGCCGCCTCGCCGGTGCCGCAGCCGGTGGGCCAGTGCTCCTTGAACAGCACCAGCTTGGGTGCCTCGTAGCGTTGCTGCTTGCTGCCGAAGTAGCCGCCCCAGACGTCTTCGGTATCGGCCAGCACGGTGGCGACGAAGCGCGCGCCCGGGTCCTGCGGTTTGGGGCCGGGCTTGCTGGCCTGCGCGCCCGGACTCTGCGGCAGCGCCTGACCGCCATCCAGCAGCCCCAACACCGTCATCGGGTTGATGCCGAAGGCCCAGGAGGCCAGCAGGGCGATGACGATGCCGCCCAGGCCCAGCCCGCGACCACCAAGCATCGGGCTGCCGGCGCTCTGCTGCTCGCGCATGTCCTCGACGTTGTCGCTCTCGCGCTGGCCTTCCCACTTCATCGCTGCTCCCCGCATGAATGGCGTGATCGTATGTCAAGCCTGCAGCCTGTGGCAGCCAAGATGCAGATCGTCGCAAGCGAGGTGGCCGGTGCTGGGTGCTCGGGCACAGTGCGGGGCGTGGCAAGCAGCTGGAGCACGGCAATGCAAATCAACAAGTCATGGATGATGGGGCTGGGCCTGCTGGCCTGTTCGCTGGCCGCCAGTGCCGGCGAGGCCGACTGGACCCTGCGCATCAAGCAGGAGGCCAAGCACCTGGCCATCACCCTGGGGTCCACCCATCAGTACGGCCCGAACGCCGGCCGCGTCAAGGGTTCGGGCAATCTGGTGGAGAAGAAGCGCGAGATCGGCAGCTTCAGCAAGCTGCGCATCGAGGGGCCGCTGGACGTGCAGCTGAACCAGGGCGCGACCGAGACGCTGAGCATCAGCGCCGAGGACAATATCGAGCCGCTGATCGAGACCCGCCTGGACGGCGATGCGCTGGTGATCGCGCTGAAGGGCGGCGCCGGCTTCACCACGCGCAAACCGCCGCGGCTGATGCTGGGATTCCGCAAGCTGAACGCGGTGCAGATCAAGGGTTCGGGCGATGTGTCCATCGACCAGCTCAAGGCCGAGCAGTTCGCCGTCAACATCAGTGGCTCGGGCGATCTGGACATCGGCCTGCTGGAGGCGCGCGAACTCAGCGCCAGCATCAGCGGTTCGGGCGATGTGCACATCGCCGGCCGTGCCGAGCAGCAGAACTGGAGCCTCAGCGGCAGCGGCGACGTCAGCGCCGCCAGCCTGAGCGGCCGTGCGGCCAAGGCCCAGCTGTCCGGCAGTGGCGACCTGAGCCTGGGCGTGCTGGAGCAGCTCGATGCCAATCTCAGCGGCAGCGGCGACCTGAGCTATGCCGGCCGCCCCAAGCTGACGCAGAAGATCAGCGGTTCGGGCGAGATCAGCGGCCGCTGATCCCGGCCGGCCACGAGCTCAGGCCTCCTCGCCCAGGAATCCGCCGCTCTGGTGTGCCCAGAGCCGCGCGTACAGGCCGCCCTGGGCAAGCAGCTCGGCGTGGCTGCCCTGCTCGACGATCTCGCCCTGGTCCATCACCACCAGCCGGTCCATCGCCGCGATGGTGGAGAGGCGGTGCGCGATCGCCACCACGGTCTTGCCCTCCATCAGGCGATAGAGGCTGCGCTGGATGGCGGCCTCGACCTCCGAGTCGAGCGCGCTGGTGGCCTCGTCGAGCAGGAGGATGGGGGCGTCCTTGAGCATCACGCGCGCGATCGCCACGCGCTGGCGCTGGCCGCCGCTGAGCTTGACGCCGCGCTCGCCCACATGCGCGTCGTAGCCGCTGCGGCCCTTGGGGTCGCTGAGCGCGAGGATGAATTCATGCGCCTCGGCGCGCTCGGCGGCCGCCATCATCTGCGCATCGCTGGCGTCGGGGCGGCCGTAGAGCAGGTTGTCGCGCACCGAGCGGTGCAAGAGCGAGGTGTCCTGCGTCACCATGCCCACCTGGGCGCGCAGGCTGTCCTGCGTCACCTTGGCGATGTCCTGGCCGTCGATCAGCACGCGGCCCTGCTCGATGTCGTAGAAGCGCAGCAGCAGGTTCACCAGCGTCGACTTGCCGGCCCCCGAGCGCCCCACCAGGCCGATCTTCTCGCCCGGCTTGATGAGCAGCTGCAGATCCTTCAGCACCTGCTTCTTGCCGCCATAGGCGAAGCCCACATGCTCGAAGCGGATCTCGCCCTGGCTGACCTGCAGCGCCGCGGCGCCCGGCGCATCCTGGATGGCGACGCTGCGCGAGAGCGTGGTGATGCCGTCCTGCACCGTGCCGATGTTCTCGAACAGGCTGGCCATCTCCCACATGATCCAGTGCGAGATGCCGTTCAGGCGCAGCGCCATCGCGGTGGCGGCCGCCACCGCGCCCACGCCCACCTCGCCGCGCGACCACAGCCACAGCGTGGCGCCGGCGGTGCTGGCGATCAGGCCCATCGAGAGCGCATGGTTGATGACCTCGAAGCCGCTGATCAGCCGCATCTGGCGATAGGCCGTGCCGAGGAACTCCTGCATCGCGCCGCGCGCGAACAGCGCCTCGCGCTGGCTGTGCGAGAACAGCTTGACGGTGGAGATATTGGTATAGGCGTCGGTGATGCGGCCGGTCATCAGGCTGCGCGCATCGGCCTGGGCCGCGGCCGCCTTGCCCAGGCGCGGCACGAAGAACCACAGCGCCAGCACATAGCAGAGCAGCCAGGCCAGGAAGGGCAGCAGCAGGCGTGCATCGAAGCCGCCCACCACGCCCAGCATGGTGAGGAAGTAGATGGTGATGAAGACCAGGATGTCGGTGACGATGAGCACGCATTCGCGCACCGCCAGCGCGGTCTGCATCAGCTTGGCCGAGACCCGCCCCGCGAACTCGTCGGCGAAGAAGCTCATGCTCTGGCCGAGCAGATGGCGGTGGAACAGCCAGCGCAACCGCATCGGGAAATTGCTGGAAAGGCCCTGGTACTTGCACATCGCCTGCAGGGCGATCAGCAAGGGGCTGGCGAGCAGGATGGCGGCCAGCAGGGCGAGCCTGTCCTTGTGTTCGGCCCACAGCCGCTCGGCCGGCACCTGGCTGAGGAAGTCCACCACCGAACCCAGCATCGCGAACAGCAGCGCCTCGAAGGCGCCGATGCCGGCGGTGAGCAGGGTCACGCCCAGGATCACCGCCCGCATGCCCTGCGTGCCGGCCCAGACGAAGCGGAAGAAGCCGGCCGGCGGCTGCGCAGGCGCGGCCTCGGGGAAGGGATGGACGAGGCGTTCGAACCAGCTGAACAGCAAGGGTGTTCCGATCAGGGTTGACGCTGGAGCGGCAGGGGCAGGGGCTTGCCCTGGGCCTGGGCTGGCACGCGCAGGCCCAGGATGCCCGCCAGCGTGGGGGCGATGTCGGCCACCTCGACGCGCTGCGCCACCTCGCCGCGGCCCACCCAGGCGGGGCCCCAGGCCAGGATGGGCACATGGGTGTCGTAGGCATAGGGCGTGCCATGCGAGCTGCCCACCGGGCGCGTGCCGAACAGCCGGCCCTCCTTCATGATCACCTGCACCGGCGCGGCGCGCTCGGGGTGCCAGGACTTGCGCATCTGCTCCAGCAGCGGCGCGCCGGGCTCCTGGCCGGCCAGCTCGTCGGGCGTGTAGACGGCGGCCACGTCGGGCATCTGCAGCATCACGCGCTTGGCCTCGGCGTAGACGTCGGTCGGACGCAGGCCGCGCGCGGCGATCAGCGCCTCGTCGAACAACAGGCCCATGGCCGAGAGCTGGGTCACCCAGGGGCCTTCGCCGAAGGTCTTGCCGAGGCCGGCGTTGGCAAAGGCCAGCAGCTGCGCGCCGGGCAGGCGGGCGGTGTCGCGGCCCTGCGTCCTGGCCCATTCGGGCGTGTCGGCAAAGCCATGGTCGGCCGTCAGCATGGCCATGTAGTTGCCCTTGCCCAGCCTGGCGTCCAGGTACTGGAAGAAGGCCTGCAGATGGCGGTCCAGCTGCAGCACATGGTCGTGCGAGAGCCGCGACTCGGGGCCGAAGGCATGGTTCACATAGTCGTGGCTGGAGAGGCTGACGCTGAGGATGTCGGGGCTGTCGTCGGCGCCCAGGGCCTCGCCCTCGATGGCGGCGCGCGCGAAGGCCAGGGTCAGCTCGTCGCCATAGGGCGAGGGCAGGATGTTGCCGTAAAAGCGCGGGCCCGGGCCGTCCATGCCGGCGCCCAGCACGGCGGGCAGGCGGTTGCCATTGCCGGCATTGCTCTGCCAGGGCTGGCCATCGGGCACCGAGCGCGCGTAGGCCGCTTCGGGCAGTACCGGCGACCAGCTCTTGCCGAAGAAGGCATCGGCCGGCTTGGCGGCGTTGAAGCGCTGCACCCAGGCCGGGTGGCTCTGCATGTAATAGGTGCTGGAGGCGAACTGGCCGCTCTCGCCCATATACATATAGGCCGTGCCCTTGTGGCCGGCCGGCAGGATGGCGCCCCGGTCCTTGCCCGAGATGCCGATCACCTTGGCGGCCGGGTCGGCGCCGCGCAGCACATCGCCCACCGTCTCGGCCAGCAGCATGCGCGGGCTGGTGCCGGCCAGCGGCGCGGTCGGGTTGCCGATGTACTGGTAGTCGGCGTCCATGGTGTTGTAGACCTGGCCGCGGGTCTTGGGGTCCACCCATTCATTGCTGATGATGCCGCTGCGCTGCGGGTAGGCGCCGGTCAGCATGGTGGCGTGCCCGGCGGCCGTGACCGTGTGGGCATGGCCGTAATGCGCGTTGGCGAACCAGGCGCCCTGGTCCAGGAAGCGCCGGAAGCCGTCGGGCTGGAGCTGGTCGCGGTAGCCCAGCACCTGGCGCATCGGCAGGCCGTCCACCACCATGAAGACCAGCAGCTTGGGCTTGGCAGGGGCGGCGGGCGGGCTGGCGCAGGCGCTCAGCAGGCCCAGGGCCAGCAGCAGGGCGGCGGAGGCGCCGTGTGGGAGGGGAGAACGAAGAAGCGGTACTTGGGCCATGGGACGGTGTGACAGGGGAGGGCGCGCGCAGTATCGCGCAGCATGGCCGCCAGAAATAAGTAGGCCGGACATCCTTGCGTTGGCAAGAAGGCCCGGCCTGTTTCTTGATGCGGTGAACCTGTTCTTGTTTCACCCAGCTGGCCTTGCTGGCTGGCCGCTTCCCCTCCTCAAGGTTGGCGCCATTGTGTAAAGAACCATTTCTATGCAGGCACGGGTTTCCACCCGGTTTGGCGCTACGCGCACAAGAGGCGCAGCGTTGCTGCGCGGGCGGCGCTCAAGAGCGCAGATCGGCGTCCAGGACCTCGATCCAATGCCGCACCGGTGTGCGGCTGGCGGACTGCAGCTGCTGGATGCAGCCGATATTGGCTGAGACGATGGTCTCGGCCTGCAGCGGTGCCAGAGCCTCGAGCTTGCGATCGCGCAGCTGCTTGGAGAGCTCGGGCTGCAGGACCGAATAGGTGCCGGCCGAGCCACAGCAGAGGTGGCTGTCGCAGGGCGCCAGGTTGATGGTGTAGCCCAGCGCGCGCATCAGGCCCTCGACGCCGCCGCGCAATTGCTGGCCGTGCTGCAGCGTGCAGGGCGGGTGGTAGGCGAGCTTGGCGCGGGCCTTGGCCTGGCCCAGTTTGGATTGCAGCGCGGGCAGCAGGCCGGGCAGGAATTCGCTCAGGTCCACGCACAGCTCGCTGATGCGCCTGGCCTTCTCGGCATAGGCGGGGTCGCGGGCCAGCGCATGGCCATATTCCTTCACCGTCACGCCGCAGCCCGAGGCGTTCATGATCAGGGCCTCGACCTTGCCGGCGGCGGTGAGCCCCTGCACCAGCGGCCACCAGGCGTCGATATTGCGGCGCATGTCGGCCAGGCCGCCCTCGTGGTCGCCCAGATGGCTGCGGATCGCGCCGCAGCAGCCGGCGCCGTCGGCCACCACGGTCTGCACGCCGGCAGCGTCCAGCACGCGCGCGGTGGCGCTGTTGATATTGGGCATCATGGCCGGCTGCACGCAGCCCAGCAGCATCAGCACCTTGCGTGCGTGCGTGCGCGTGGGCCAGTCATGCGCATGGGCCGGTTGCGGGCCGGGCACCTTGTCCTGCAAGGCCTTGGGCACGAGCGGGCGGAACCATTGGCCCAGCTTCATCGCCGGCCCGAAGGCGGCCGAGGTCAGGCCCTCCTTGAGGGCCCAGCGCGTCGCGCGTTCGGCGGCGGGGCGCTCCACCTTGGCCTCCACCACGGCGCGGCCGATCTCCAGCAACTGGCCGTACTGCACGCCCGAGGGGCAGGTGCTCTCGCAGTTGCGGCAGGTCAGGCAACGGTCCAGGTGCAGCTGGGTGCTGCGCGTCGGCGTGGCACCCTCCAGCACCTGCTTGATCATGTAGATGCGGCCGCGCGGGCCGTCCAGCTCGTCGCCCAGCAATTGATAGGTCGGGCAGGTGGCGGTGCAGAAGCCGCAATGCACGCAGCGGCGCAGGATGGCCTCGGCATCCTCGCCGGCGGGCGTGCCTTGGAATTCGGGGGCGAGTTGGGTTTGCATCAAAGATCCGGATAGAGACGCCCAGGATTGAAGATGCCCTGCGGGTCGAAGGACTTCTTCAGCTCGCGATGGATGCGCAGCAGCGGGGCCGAGAGCGGCGTGAACACCCCCGCCGACTTGTCCAGCGAGCGGAACAGCGTGGCATGGCCGCCCGCCGCCGCCACTGCCTCGCGCAGCTGCGCGGCCGGCAGCGGCGTGGTGACCCAGCGCTGCGCGCCGCCCCATTCGATCAGCTGTTCGCCCGGTAGCTTCAGTTCCGGCGCGGTGCTGGGCAGGGAAAGCCGCCAGAGCTTGGCGCCGCCCTGCACGGCGCGCTCGGCGCCCTGGAAGAATTCGTCGCTGTGGTCGCGCAGGCCCTGCCAGAAGGCGGCCGCCATGGCCTCGGGAATCACCTCGCCGCCGAGCTGCGCATGCGCCGCGCGCACCGCCGCCTCGGCGCCGGCCAGGCGCAGCACCAGCGCACCATCCCACCAGGCGCTGGCATGGATGGGCAGGGGCAGGCCGCCCCAGCGATTCAGCTGCTGCAGGGCCAGGTCTTGCCTGAGATCGAAGCGCAGCGTCGCCATCGCCACCGGGCGCGGCAGCACCTTCAGCGAGACCTCCAGGATCAGCCCCAGCACGCCCATCGAGCCGGCCAGCGCGCGCGAGACGTCGTAGCCGGCCACGTTCTTCATCACCGTGCCGCCGAAGTTCAGCGCCTCGGCGCGGCCGTTCAGCATCGCCACGCCCAGCAGATGGTCGCGCAGGCTGCCTTGTGCTGCGCGCGCCGGGCCCGAGAGGCCCGCGGCCACCATGCCGCCCACCGTGCCGCCACCGCCAAAGCGCGGCGGCTCGAAGCCGAGGTGCTGGTTCTGCGTGGCCAGCAAGGCCTCCAGCTCGGCGATCGGGGTGCCGGCCTTGACGCTGACCACCAGCTCGCTGGGCTCGTAGCTGCTGATGCCCGTGAAGCCGCGCATGTCCAGCAGCTCGCCACCGACATGTTGGCCATAGAAGGCCTTGCTGCCCTGGCCCCGCACCTGCAGCGGGGTCTGGCTGGCCGCCGCCGCGCGCACGCGTTCCCGCAGATCGGACAATTGCATCAGAAGCGCTCCAACTCGGGGAAGGCCAGCAGGCCGCGTTTCACATGCATGCGGCCGTATTCGGCGCAGCGGTGCAGGGTGGGGATGACCTTGCCCGGGTTGAGCAGCTCGGCCGGGTCGAAGGCGCGCTTGAGTGCCGCCATCTGCGCGCATTCCTCGGGCGAGAACTGCACACACATGGAGTTCAGCTTCTCGATGCCCACGCCATGCTCGCCGGTGACGGTGCCGCCCATCGCGACGCTGGTCTCCAGTATCTCGGCGCCGAATTGCTCGCAGCGGTGCAACTGGTCCGGGTCGTTGGCATCGAACAGGATGAGCGGATGCAGGTTGCCGTCGCCGGCATGGAAGACGTTGGCGCAGCGCAGGCCGTACTTCTTTTCCATCTGCTGGATTGCCAGCAGGATGTCGGCCAGGCGCTTGCGCGGGATGGTCGAGTCCATGCACATGTAGTCGGGGCTGATGCGGCCCGAGGCCGGGAAGGCGTTCTTGCGCCCGCTCCAGAAGCGCAGGCGCTGCGCCTCGTCGGCGCTCACCGCCACCTGGGTGGCGCCGCTTTCCAGCAGCACGGCCTGCATGCGGCCGATTTCCTCGGCCACCTCCTCGGGCGTGCCATCGCTCTCGCACAGCAGGATGGCCTCGGCCGTGAGGTCGTAGCCGGCGTGCACGAAGTCTTCCACCGCCGCGGTCATGGGCTTGTCCATCATCTCCAGCCCGGCCGGGATGATGCCGGCGGCGATGATGTTGGCCACCGCGTCGCCGGCCTTGCGCAGGTCGTCGAAGCTGGCCATGATGCAGCGCGCCAGCTGCGGCTTGGGGGTGAGCTTGACGGTCACCTCGGTGATCACGGCCAGCATGCCCTCGCTGCCCACCACCAGGGGCAGCAGGTCCAGGCCGGGCGCGTCCAGCGCCTCGGAGCCGAACTCCACCGCCTCGCCCTCCACCGTGAAGCCGCGCACGCGCAGCACGTTGTGCAGGGTCAGGCCGTACTTGAGGCAGTGCACGCCGCCCGAGTTCTCGGCCACATTGCCGCCGATGGTGCAGGCGATCTGGCTGCTGGGGTCGGGCGCGTAATAGAGACCATGCGGCGCCGCCGCCTCGGAGATGGCCAGGTTGCGCACCCCGCATTGCACCCGCGCCGTGCGCGCCAGCACATCAATGCCGACGATGCGATTGAACTTGGCCAGCGCGAGGGTCAGGCCTTGCCCGTGCGGCAGTGCGCCGCCCGACAGCCCGGTGCCGGCGCCGCGCGCCACCACCGGCACCTTGAGCCGGTGGCAGGCCTGCAGCAGCGCGGCCACCTGGGCCTCGGTCTCGGGCAGGGCCACCGCCAGCGGGCGCTGGCGGTAGGCGCTCAGGCCATCGCACTCATAGGGCGTGGTGTCCTCGGGCGTCCACAGCAGGGCATGGGCGGGCAGCAGCGGCTGCAGCGCTGCCACCAGCTCGGCTTGGGTGGTGGGGTGAGGCGACATGGGCTCCGACTGTAGCGCCGCTCAGTGCACCAGCAGCGTAAAGGGCGGGACATAGGCCTGCAGCGTCACCAGCAGACCGACCAGGCAGGCCAGCGCGATCGAGTGGAAGAACACATAGCGCAGGATGTCGCCCTCATGGTTGAACCAGCGCGTGGCGGTGGAGGCCACCACGATGGACTGGGCATCGATCATCTTGCCCATCACGCCGCCCGAGCTGTTGGCCGCGCCCATCAGATTGGGGTTGAGCCCGAGCTGCTCGGCCGCCACCTTCTGCATGCCGCCGAACAGCACGTTGGAGGCGGTGTCCGAGCCGGTCAGCGCCACGCCCATCCAGCCCATCAGGGTGCCGAAGAAGGGGTAGAACACGCCGGTGGTGGCGAAGGCCAGGCCCAGGGTGGTGTCGAGGCCGGAGTAGCGCGTCAGCGTGCCCAGGGCCAGCATCAGCACGATGGTGAGCAGCGAGTAGCGCACCAGCCAGATCGTCTTGCCGAACTGGCGCAGCAGCGCCGGCAGGCCATAACCCATCACCAGCCCGCCGATGATGGCGGCCAGCAGGATGCCGCTGCCGGTGGCGGAGAGCAGGTTGAAGGTGTACTCGGCGGCCTCGGTGGCGGGCGTGGCCACCACCGGTGCGACCTTCTGCACCAGCTTGTGCAGGCCCTCGATGGCGAACTTGGGCGCGTAGATGCCGTTCAGCGCCGTCTTGGTGACCGGCAGGCCCCAGGCGAACACGAAGGCGGTGAGGATGACCCAGGGGGTCCAGGCCTTCACCACGGCAGCGCGCGGATGCACGGCCGGGGCTTGGGGCGCCTTGGCCTCGCCGCCGTCCGCCTCATGGCCGCGCAGCGACACCGAGGTCCAGATGCGCTTGGGCTGCCAGACGCGCAGAAAACCCACCAGTGCCGCCATCGAGCACATCGCGGCGATCACGTCCACCAGCTCGGGGCCGATGAAGTTGGAGACCAGGTACTGCGGGATCGCGAACGACAGGCCGGTCACCAGGATGGCGGGCCAGATCTCCCACATCGCCTTGCGGCCGGCGAAGGCCCAGATCAGCCAGAAGGGCACCAGCAGTGAGAAGAAGGGCAGCTGGCGGCCTATCATGCCGGACACCGCCATCAGGTCGTAGCCATGCACCTTGGCCAGGGTGATCACCGGCGTGCCGAGCGCGCCATAGGCCACCGGCGCGGTGTTGGCGATGAGCGAAAGCCCCGAGGCCGCCAGCGGCGAGAAGCCCAGGCCGATCAGGATCGCCGCGGTCACCGCCACCGGCGTGCCGAAACCGGCCGCGCCCTCGAAGAAGGCGCCGAAGGCAAAGGCGATCAGCAGCAGCTGCAGGCGCCGGTCCTGGGTGATGCCGGCGATCGAATCCTGCAGCACCTTGAAGCTGCCGTTCTGCTCGGTGAGCTGGTGCAGGAAGATGATGTTGAGCACGATCCAGCCGATCGGCAGCAGGCCGGTCAGCCCGCCCAGGATGGCGGCGCGCCCGGCCATGCCGGCGGGCATGCCGAAGGCGAACACCGCGATCGCCAGCGCGCTGGCCAGGCCGGCCGCGGCGGCGATATGCGCCTTGAGGTGGAACACGCCCAGACCCAGCAGCATCACCACCACCGGAACGGCGGCCATCAGCGTGCTGAGCAGCATGTTGTCGAAAGGGTTGTATACCTGCTGCCAGATCATGGCTTGTCTCCGTCTTTGTTCGATTGGGACGGATGGTGGGGCGCAGGCCGCCCGCCGTGCGTGAAAGCTAGCATGGCCGCGTTTGAGCAAATTTCAAACGGCGGGCCGACACAGGGTCAACCATGAGGGCCGCTGTCAGGCCCGGTTCAGCCTGGCTGTTTAAGCGAGCGCGCGCCTGAGCCAGTCGGCAAAGGCGGCGCATTCCCAGCGTTCCATCGCGCCGGGCTTCCAGCACAGGAAGTGGTGGAAGGGTGAGGCCACGGTATGGCTGGACAGGCGTATCAGCCGGCCGCTGTCCAGCCACATGGTGCCCAGCTTCATGCGCATCAGGGCCACGCCAAAGCCGGCCGCGGCGGCGTCCAGCACCAGGCCGACGTCGTTGAACTGCGCGCCGGCGCGCGGCTCGTCGAGCTGAATGTCATGCGCGGCGAACCAGGTGCTCCAGGGATCCAGGGGGCTGCGTATCAGGCGCGCGCGGCCGATCTCGGCGCTGGTCTCGAAGCCTTCGAAGGGCCCGAACTCGTGCAGGTACTCGGGGCTGCACACGGGGGTGAGCTCGTCGCTCAGCACGCGCACGGCTTCCAGCCCCGGGTAGGGGCCCATGCCGTAGCGGATCTCCAGGTCGGCGTCCTCGCCCTTCACGTCCAGCAGCGGGATCGAGACCTGCATGCTCAGCTCCACCTCGGGGTAGGCGTGGCGGAACAGCGCCAGCTTGGGCAGCAGGATCTGGCGCGAGAAGGTGGGCGTGACGGCCAGGCGCAGGCGCACGCCGCTGGGCTTGTGGGCCGCGTGCCCGGGCACCTGCTGCAGCGACTTCAAGCCCTGGCGCACCGGCGTGAGATAGGCCTTGCCGTCCTCGGTGAGGGTGAAGTCGCGCGCGAACAGCTTCAGGTCGAGCTGCGATTCCAGCTGGCGGATGCGGTGGCTGATGGCGCTGGGCGTGACGCTCAGCTCCTCGGCCGCCAGGCTCACGCTGCGCAGGCGCGCCAGCGCCTCGAAGGCCTGCAGGCATTGGATCGGTGGGATGCGCGGCGGGCTCATGAGGGCTGCAGGAACACCGTCAGCACGCCGGTATAGCCATAGAGCTTGTCGTGGGCGATCTCGCCGCCGGCGAAGAAGCCCACCAGGGGCACCTCGCCCAGGGCATGGCGCAGCCATTGCAGCTCGGCCGAGGGCGCGCCGAAATGCGGGCCGCCGCGGCCGGCGCAGCTGATGTAGACGGCGCCCGCGATGCGGCCGCTGCCCGCCTGCTCGGCTTCCAGGGTTTCGCAGGCGTCGCGGATCTCGGTGCAGATGCGCATCAGGTCGCGCCGGGCGGCCTCGGCGTTGCGTTCGCAGAAGCTCAGCAGCTGGCCCGGCCGCGGCTGTTCGGCCACCGCCACGCCGCGCTGCGCGGGGTCGATGCCGATCAGATGCCGCACCAGCACCTCCGGCCCGTAGGCGCGGCCGTGCTGGGCCGTGCTGCCGGCATCGCGCAGCCCCACCAGGGTGCGGCGCAGCCGCGGCAAGGCCTCGCGCAACTCGGCCGGCGCGGTCAGGGCCGGCAGGCCCAGGTCCTGCAGGAGGGCGGCCAGGGCCGGCTGCTCGTCCAGGCCGGTGATCAGATTGCCGTCGCAGCTGCTGATGCGGCGCTCGGGCCCGAGCGCCTGGCAACCCTGGCTGACGCGCGAGATCAGCCGCACGCCCGCGCCGAAGGCCACGCCGGACAGCCCGCCCTGCCAGACGCCATCGGCGATCTGCAGCGCCTGGCGGCGCCCCGAGGCCAGGCCACCGAACAGATAGCCGGCCTGCGTCAGGCCGGCCAGCTCGGCCAGCAATTCCTGCAGCTCGGCGCTGCCGCCATCGGCATGCACCTGCGCGCATTCGGCCGGCCAGGCGCCCAGCGGCCTGGTGCCGGAGAAGACGCGGAACTGCTCGCGCGGCAGCTCGGCCAGCATCAGGGCCAGCGCCGGCTCGTCAAAGTACTCGACCCCGGCCGCGCACACGCCCACGCCGCTGGCGCCCACCCAGGCCACGCCGGGCCAGCGCAGCTGCAGCTCGGCCAGCAGGGCCGCGGCCTGGGGCGCATAGGCTTCGGTCAGGTAGATCCAGCCCAGCGTGGGGCGCAGGCCAGTGTGGCTGCGCTGGGCCTCCAGCTGCGCTGCGGCCAGCGCCAGCGCCATATGGGCGTCGGGGTGGGTCGCATGGGCATGCGCGAAGGCTGGCATGGTGCTCGCGCGAGGGTCAGGTCTTGCGCTTGCGCGCTGGCGCCGCGCGCGCGCCGCTGCTCTTGGCCGCGGGCTTGGTGGCCAGCGTCTTGCCCACGGTCTCGGCCATGCTGCCGACCACCGCACCGGGCATGGAGGCGGCCTTCTTGAGGGTCTCGCCGGCGGCGTCGAAGCTCTGCTTGACGATGGCGCCGGCCAGGTTCTTGGCGGCGTCGGTGGCGCTGTCCTTCATGGCATTGGCGGCCAGCTGGGTGAACTGCTGGCTCAGCGCGCCCCACCATTGCATCGGGTCGACCACCGGCGCGGCCGGCTTGGCGGCCTCCTCGGCTTCGGCCTTGGGGGCCGGCTTGGCGGCGGCCTTCTTGGGCTTGGCCACGCCGGGCGGCACGCCGGGCCAGCTGCTCAGATCGGGCGTGGGCACCTTGAGCGCGGCGCTCAGCTCGTTGATGGGCACGTTCATGGACTTGAGGGTGGACAGCGTCATGCGCTGCACCTCCAGGGCCTGGATGGTGGCGCCCAGCATGCGGGCGTTCTGCTCCAGCCAGAACTGCACCGTGCGCAGCTCCTCGATGCGCTTGCTCAGCTCCTCGGGATTGATGGTGGGGGCCACCCATTGCCCGATGCCGGGCAGCGCCGCGCCGGCGTTCTTCACCAGCCCTTGCAGGAACTCGAAACCGGGAACGAATTTGGTGAAGCTGTTGTCGGCCATGTTGTCTCCGTGTTGGGTAGAGCGCTATCTCGGCGATGGTAGTCCTTGGCCGGCGCCAGCGGGCGCGGGATGCAGTGCCTGCACCACAAATCCCCGCTGTTCGAGCAGGCGCGGCAGGGCCTGCGGGCCCGTCATGTGCAGGGCACCGACGGCCGCCAGCAAGGTCTGACCCCGGGCGTGCAGGGCGGCGATGCGCGCGGCCAGCATGGGGTTGCGATCGTCGTTGAGGCGCTTGAGTTCGGCGCGGTCGGCGGCGTCGGCCACGCATTCGCACCAGCGGGTGTAGTCGGCGAGCTCGGCCAGGTCGCCGCGCTCCCAGGCCGCGGCGAGGCGGCGCAGCACCGGGCGCAGGCTGCCGTCCTCGAGTTGCGCCAGGCCCTGGCGCAGCGCGCGCAGCGCCGGTGCGGCACGGCGCGGTACCAGGGCGCGCAGCTGCTCATCGGCGTTTTCCAGCGCCGCGATGGGCCGGCCCTGCTCGGCGGCCCAGCGGCCCAGCATCAGCTCCTGGCCATAGGCGGCGTCCAGCCCTTCCCAGCGCCCGGCCAGCAGGCTGAGGGTGGCCAGCTGCAGCAGCGGGTGCAGGGCGGCCAGCGCCTGCTCGGGCAGGCAGGCGGCGCGCGCCTGCGCCTGCAGGCGCGCTTGGGTGCCGGCATCCAGCCTGAGCGCATCGGCATGGCGCGGGCCGCGCGCCAGCAGGCGCTGCGTCTCGGCGTCAGCGAGGTCGAGCTCCAGCGCGATCAGCTCGCTGTGCGCCAGCGCCTCGCGCAGCAGCGGCCCGGGATAGGCCCATTCCGGCCTGCCCACATGCAGGCTGGCAAACAGATAGGCGCTGCGGCCGTCGCGCGTGAGACGCCACAGCATGCCGCGGTCGGGCGCGGCGGCGGCCAGCTGCTCGGGCGTGGCAGCGGCCTGCGGCATGGGCGGGCATTGCGCCCAGGCTGGCGAGATGAGCAGCGCGGCCAGGCCGGCCGTGAGGAAGTGGCGCAGGGAATTCAGCAGCATGCCGCTACCATGCCACAGCCGCCGACCCCTGGACCCCGACACCATGCAGAGCATCTTTCACCTGGCCTTCCATGTGCGCGACCTCGACCAGGCGCGCGCCTTCTACGGCGGCCTGCTGGGCTGCCGCGAGGGCCGCAGCACCGCCAGCTGGGTCGACTTCGATTTCTTCGGCCACCAGATCTCGCTGCATCTGGGCGAGCCCTTCGCCAGCAGCAACACCGGCCAGGTCGGCGGCCATCGGGTGCCGATGCCGCATCTGGGCGTGATCCTGGCGCTGCCCGACTGGCAGGCGCTAGCGGCGCGGCTGGAGGCCGCGGGTCAGGCCTTCGTGATGGCGCCGCAATGCCGCTTTGCCGGCCAACCCGGCGAGCAATGGACCATGTTCTTCCTCGACCCCTCGGGCAACCCGATCGAGGTGAAGGGGTTCAAGTCGCTGGATACCGTGTTTTCGAGCTAGTGCAGCTTGAAGCCGATGCCGCGGCGCGAGCGCACCTCGGGCTTGAGCTTGTGCTCGGCCTCCAGCTGGCAGAGGAAGTCGTCGGGCGCCAGCGCCTCGCCCAGGATCGCGATCTGCTGGCGCACCGCCGCAAAGTCGCCCGGCGTGAGTGAATCCAGCGCGGCGAGGCGCTCGCGCTGCTCGTCACCGGCCGCCTGGGCCGCGGGCAGGGCCTCGCGCTCGAACATGCGCAGGCGCTGTTCCAGCGTGAGCGGCTTGAAGCGGATCTTGAAGGCGAAGCGGCGCAGTGCCGCGTCGTCGAGATCCTCGAACAGATTGGTGGTGCAGATGAAGATGCCGGCAAAGCGCTCCATGCCGGCCAACATCTCGTTGACCTCGCTGACCTCGTAATTGCGCTCGGCCATGCGGCGGCTGCGCAGGAAGCTGTCGGCCTCGTCAAGCAGCAGCACCGCGCCCTCCTGGCTGGCGCTCTCGAACATGCGGGCCATGTTCTGCTCGGTCTCGCCGACGAACTTGCTGGCCAGGTCGCTGGCCAGGCGCACCATCAGCGGCCGCTGCAGGCGCTGGGCGATATGCTCGGCCAGGGCGGTCTTGCCGGTGCCGGGCGGGCCGTAGAAGCAGAGGTTGCCGGCACCGCGCTTGGCCAGGGCCTCGACGATGCGCGGCACCTCGTAGCGCGACTCGCAGTTCAGCAGGTCCAGCGCGTACTGCGTCACCACCGGGCGCAGGCCATGGTCCTGCGGCTTGCTGCCCAGGGCCTTGTCGGCGCCCTGCAGCTGGCGTTCGATCAGGGCCTCGGCCTCATGCGCCTCGCCCGCCAGTTCGGCAAAGCGCACCGCGGTGCGTATCTGCGCCGGCGTGAGGCCGCGGCGCTCGGCCAGGCGGGCGGCGAACTCGGCGCTCACCTGCACCGGCCCCAAGGCCTTCTGCACCAGGCCCAGGCGCGCGCCGGGCGGCGGTGACTTGAGCTCCAGGTGGTACTGGAAGCGGCGCCGGAACGCCGGGTCGATCTGCTCGATGCGGTTGGTGACCCAGATCACCGGCACCGGGTTGGTCTCGAGGATCTGGTTGACCCAGGCCTTGCCGCTCACCGAGCCCGAACTGGGCGCATCCAGCGTGGCATCGAGGCGCGCGATCAGATGGGTGGTGTCGCTGGACAGCGGCGGGAACACGTCCTCCACCTCGTCGAACAGCAGGGCGACATTGGCGCTTGCCTTCAGGAACACCTGGCTGATCTGCAGCGAGCGGTAGCGGTCGCGGCCGGACAGTGAGTTGCCATCGCGATCGGCATATTCGACCTCGTAGAGATTCAGGCCGGCGGCCTCGGCCGCTACCTTGGCGAGTTCGGTCTTGCCGGTGCCGGGCGGGCCGTAGAGCAGCACGTTGACGCCCGGCTGGTGGCGCGCCACCGCGTTGCGCAGCAGGCTGCCCAGCAGGCGCAGTTCCTCGGCGATGAAATCGAAATCGGGCGGCTGCAGCTCGGTGAGCGTGGCGGGGCGGGTGAACACCGCCATCAGGTCCTGCGGCCCCTGGTACTCGCGCATCAGCACCGGCGGCAATTGGTCGCTGACCTTCATCAGGTCGGCCAGGTCGGTGATGTTGTGCTCGGAGATCAGGTTCTCCACCATGCCGATGCGTTCCAGGCGCGAGCCGGCGCGTAGGGCCTCGGCCACCTCCTGCTCGTTCACGCCCGCCACCGCGGCAATCGCCGCAAACGCCTCCTGCGCGGTGTTGACCTTGAACTCGACCAGCGCGCCGCGCAGCTCGCGCTGGTAGCGCGCCAGCGTGCCGTAGAGCAGGATGGCGCGCTCGGCCGGGTTCAGCTGCAGCAGATTGCCCAGCGCGGCGATGTTCTTCTCCACCAGGGTGGATTCGCGCTTGAGCTGGCGGTCCAGCACCTCGCAGGTGGTGGCCAGCAGGGCCAGCATGTCCTTGGGCGCGTCCTTGATGTACTCGTCGAGATAGAAGAACAGCGTGGCCTCGGCGAAGGGGCCGTTCCAGACGCCATGGCGCTCGAGGAACTGCTCGTCGCCGAGCGCCTCGTGGCCGTTCCAGAGTTCGTTGTTGCGGCAGCGCTGGGCCAGGTATTCGCGCAAGCGCGTCAGCACGCGCAGCGGCCACACCAGGTGGCGGCCGGTGAAGGAGAGCAGGCCGTTGAAGTCGCGGCGCAGGTTGAAGCGGCCGGCATGCTTGACGGTGAGCGTCAGCACGAAGTGCGAGCACATGCGATCCAGCACCGGGGCCTCTTTGAGCCCGGGCGATGCCAGTACATGCGTGTCCGCCAGACGCTTGACCATGGGCAGCTCCTCGCAAGGGTGCGGCCAACCCGGCTTATTCCGGGCGGCCGCCCCATCTTGGCGCAGCGGGGGCTTCAGTACAAGTGGCTATGCGCGGCTTTCGCGGGCCTTTTCCTGGCAGGACTGCTCAATGCATCACGACCGGTTGATGGCCGAAATTGGCGTAGCGCTCGATGAAGTCATCGAGATCCTCTTCGCTGGGGTCCTGCTCGATCAGCGCTTCCACACCTTCCTGGAACTGCTGGGCCAGCGCGCCCTCGATGAAGATTTCCTTGCGGGTGAACTTGTCGACGATCTCGTAGCCGCCGCGCAGCAGCGGCGGGTGCTCGGTGCCTGCGCCATCGGTGCGCAGCGCTTCCACCGGGACCTCGAACTGGACCACGATGAAACTGGGGGAGTTGTAGAGCATGTGCATGAGGTACTCCTGTGTCCCGCAACTGTGGCCAGTCGCAGCGGTTTCAAGAGATCCCGCTGCCCCGATGGCGTCGGCCACGCACAAATAGTGTCAGAAAGCCGGGCTTCTTGAGGCTTGGCTGCGGGAGATTTGTGGTGGGAGCGTCACAAGATCACGCTCACGCCCCCGTGCTCAGGGATTCGGGCTATCGTCCGACGCTGCGGGCTCGGCGAGCCGCTCATCCAGCCGCCCCTCGAGTCGCATCTCCCAGCGCTCCTCCTCGCCCACGCTCTGGCGCACCCGCACCGGCAGGTAGCGGCGCTGCGGGTCCAGCCAGATGTCGAGCCTGGCGTCGTAAGGCCCGAGTGCCTGGCGGCTCAGGTGCCAGAGTCCGTCCTCCTCGCGGCCCTCGACGTGGAACACCCAGTCCACCGCCATGCCGCGCAGCGCGGCCACCGGCAGCACCAGCTCCTGGCCGGCCACCAGGCGTGCGGGCTGCGCCGCCAGCAGGGCCGGCAGCTGCAGCCACCAGGAGAGACGGTCCTGCACGCCCTCGGGCAGGGCCTGCAGCTCGGCGCTGGCCGAGAAGCTGATCAGGCCCTGCTCGCGGCGGAAGTTGATGGCCTGGCGGTCGCGCCCGCCGCGTTGCACCGCGAAGCGCGCCGGCGCCAGACCCTGCTGTGCGTCCAGCCGGCCCTCGCTGCGCCAGGCCGGCAGGGCCCGGCCCGCCAGCTCGCGCTCCAGCCGCAGCTGGTAGGCGTGCTCGTCCAGCTGCCAGCTCAGCAAGGCCTGGCCCTCGGCCTGCCCCTGCGTGTAGCGATAGCTGAGGCGGCCCTCACCCCGCAGCGGCAGCGCCAGGGGCGGCGGCAAGGGCTCGGCCGCCGCGGACGGTGCTGCGAGTGGCGCTGCGGATGGTGCGGGCTTGGCGCTGGTGCTCGGCGCGGGCCGGGGCGCGGTGACGACTTCGGGCGGCGCTGCTGCGGGTGGCGCCGCAGCCGGTAGCGCCGTCGGTATCGCGGCCGGCAGGGTGCGTGTCTGCATGGCCAAGCGCGCGCCGCCGGCATGCCAGACGGGCGGCGCCGGCTGCAGCAGCCGCCACAGGCCGGCATGCAGGGCCAGCGCGCACAGCAGGGCCACGGCGATGGAGCGCCGGGCGGACTTCTTGACTTCCCTGAGCATGTTCTGGCTTGGACTGACAATGCGGCGAATCGGATTCGGGACAGCCCATGAAACTCGCCACCTATCGAGACGGATCGCGCGACGGCCAACTGGTCGTGGTGTCGCGCGATCTCGCCCAGGCGCACTATGCCACCGGCATCGCCACCCGGCTCCAGCAGGTGCTGGACGACTGGAACTTCATCGCCCCGCAGCTGCAGGAGCTCTCGCAGACGCTCAACCATGGCAAGGCGCGCCACGCCTTCAGCTTCGATCCCAAGCAGTGCATGGCGCCGCTGCCGCGCGCCCATGCCTATCTGCTGGGGGCGGCCTATGCGCGCCCGGGCAGCGCCGCGGCGCTCGGCCAGGCGGCCAGCGATGGGCTGCTGGGCCCCTGCGAGGCGGCGCGCTTTGCCTCCGAGTCGCTGGGCATCGATTTCGGCGCCGGCCTGGCGGTGCTCACCGGCGACGTGGCGATGGGCAGCACGGCCGAGGCCGCGCTGGAGTCGGTGCGCCTGCTGCTGCTCAGCAACGACTGGGCCCTGCGCAGCCTGCCGCCGGGCCATGTGCAGCCCTGCGCCGCCTTCGCGCCGGTGGCGGTGACGCTGGACGAGGCGGGCGAGGCCTGGCAGCGCGGCCGCCTGCACCTGGGCCTGCAGACGATGTGGAACGGCCGCAAGGTCGGGCTGTGCGAGGCGGGGCCGGAGATGGGCGTCCACTTCGGTGAGTTGATCGCGCAGGCGGCCAAGACCCGCAAGGTGCAGGCCGGCAGCATCATCGGCTCGGGCACGGTGCGCAACCAGGACGGCAGCAAGGGCTATGGCAGCATCGCCGACAAGCGTGCCCTTGAGGCCTTGGAGTCGGGCGAACCCAAGACCGAGTTCATGCAGTTCGGCGACAGCCTGCGCATCGAGGTCAAGGGCCGCGATGGCCTGAGCCTGTTCGGCGCCATCGACCAGGATGTGGCGCCCTGGCACGAGGCGGCCGCGGCGCGCGAGGAGGCCGCGGCGCGCGAGGAGGCCCAGCCATGACGCAGCAAATCATCATCGACACCGACCCGGGCCAGGACGACGCCGTCGCCATCCTGCTCGCGCTGGCCAGCCCCGAGCTCGAGCTGCTGGGCATCACCACCGTGGCCGGCAATGTGCCGCTGGCCTTCACCAGCCGCAATGCCCGCATCGTCTGCGAGCTGGCCGGGCGCCGCGAGCTGAAGGTCTTTGCCGGCGCCGACAAGCCGCTGGCGCGCCCGCTGGTGACGGCCGAGCATGTGCATGGCAAGACCGGGCTGGACGGCCCGGTGCTGCCGGCGCCGAGCATGGCGCTGCAGCCCGGCCATGCGGTGGACTTCATCATCGAGACCCTGCTGAGCCGGCCCGCCGGCACGGTGACGCTGTGCCCGCTGGGCCCGCTCACCAATATCGCCCTGGCCCTGCAGCGCGAGCCGCGCATCGCCGCCCGCATCCGCCGCATCGTCATGATGGGCGGCGGCTTCTTCGAGGGCGGCAACATCACGCCCACGGCCGAGTTCAATTTCTATGTGGACCCCGAGGCCGCGGCCCTGGTGTTCGGCGCCGGCGTGCCCATCACCATGCTGCCGCTGGACTGCACGCATCGCGCCCTCACCACGCGCGCGCGGGTGGCGGCGATCCGCGGCATCGGCAGCCATCTGGCCGAGGTCACGGCGCAGTGGCTGGAGTTTGCCGAGCGCTTCGACGAGCAGAAATACGGCACCGAGGGCGGCCCGCTGCACGATCCCTGCGTGATCGCCTGGCTGCTGCGGCCGGCGCTGTTCCAGGGGCGCGAATGCAATGTCGAGATCGAGACGCAGAGCCCGCTTACCCTGGGCATGAGCGTGGTCGATTGGTGGGGCGTGACGCAGCGGCGCAAGAATGCGCTGGTGATCAAGGATGTGGACGCCGATGGTTTCTATGCGCTGATCGCCGAGCGGCTGGCGCGCCTCTGACTTTTAGCTGGGAGTGATGGCAATGCAAAGACGAACGCTGCTGCTGGCCGCCGGCCTGCTGCCCCTGGGCAGCGCCCGGGCCTTGGGTGAGAGCGATGCTGCCAGCGGCGTGCGCGCGGCGCTGGAGCGCGGCGCGGTGGCGGCGATCGGCACGTTGGGGCGCACCGACGGCTTTCTCGGCAATCCGGCGGTGCGCATCGAGCTGCCCGGCTATCTGAAAGATGCGGCCAAGCTGCTCAAGGCCACTGGCCAGGGCAGGAAACTTGACGAGCTGGTGACGGCCATGAACCGAGCCGCCGAAGCGGCCATGCCCGAGGCGCGCCAGCTGCTGGTGGGGGCGGTCAAGTCCATGAGCGTGGAAGACGCCGTCAGGATCGTGCGCGGCGGCGAGGACTCGGTGACGCAGTTCTTCGCCGGCAAGACGCGCGCGCCGCTGACGCAGAAGTTCCTGCCCATCGTCACCCGCGCCACCGAGAAGCAGGGGCTGGCCGACAAGTACAACGCGGTGGCCGGCAAGGCCGCGGGCTTCGGCCTGCTGCGCCAGGAAGACGCCAACATCCAGCAATACGTGACCGCGCGCGCGCTGGACGGCCTCTACTTCATGATCGGCGAAGAGGAAAAGAAGATCCGCCAGGACCCGGTGGGCACCGGCAGCGCGATCCTGAAGAAGGTGTTCGGCGGCCTATGAGCGACAGCACGGCGCCCTGGCAGGACCGCAGCCACGATGTGCGCGATGTGGATGCCTTGCGCGGCCTCTACGGCTGGCCGGGCGAGACGTCCACCAGCAAGGAGAGCGATCACATCCACCCGCTCTACCGGCCCTATATCGAGGCAGCGCCTTTGGCGGTGCTGGCCACGCGCGGCCCGCATGGGCTGGACACCTCGCCGCGTGGCGACCGGCCCGGCTTCGTGCAGGTGGCGGACGCGCACACCCTGCTGCTGCCCGACCGCCGCGGCAACAACCGCATCGACAGCCTGCGCAATGTGCTGCACGACCCCGCGGTGGCGCTGCTGTTCCTGATCCCCGGTGTGGGCGAGGCCTTGCGCGTGAACGGCCTGGCCCGCATCAGCAGCGCGCCGACGCTGCTGCAACGCTTCGAGGTGGATGGCAAGCTGCCGCGTTCGGTGTTGGTGATCGAGGTGAAGCTGGTGTTTTTTCAATGCGCGCGCGCCATCAAGCGTTCGGGGCTCTGGGATGCGACCGTGCAGATTGATCGCAGTCGCCTGCCTTCGCCCGGGCAGATCCTGCAGACGCTGAGCGGCAGCATCGATGGCACTGCCTATGACGCCGAGTTGCAGGAGCGCCAGCAGCAGACGCTGTACTGAGGCGCCCCGCCTCAGTAGCTGATGCTGAAGCGCTGGCCCTGGAAGGCCAGCACCGCGCTGTTGAGCTTGATCTGTTCCAGCACCAGACCCGGCGCCACCGTGGCACCTTCCTGGTAGAGCTGGCCATTGATGATGAGCATGCGCTTGGCCGGCGTGTCCGAGTACATCGCGCCGCCGGTTTGCAGCGGCGGCAGCTGACGGCGCAGGGCCTCGGGCAGGGCACTCAGCGCGAACGGTTGCGCGGGGCGTGACGCCGGCGCTGCGGCCACGGCCGGCAGGCTGGGCGGCGGCAGCCTCACCAGTTCGGGCGCGGGCAGCGGCGGCGCGGCGCGCGCAAGCGCCACCGGTGGTGCGAGCGGTGCGGGCATGGGCGCAGGCGCAGGCGCGGGCGCCAGCCAGCGAGCGGCCAGGGCCCCCAGCAGCAGCAAGGCCAGGGCTGCGGCCGCGGCCAGCAGCCAGACCCGCTGGCGCTGGCCGGCACCGGCCTGCGCATCACCGGGTGCCGGCTGGGTGTGCACCCCGGGCACCTGGCCGCGCTCGCGCTCGGATTCGGCGCGGCGCAGGGCATCAAGAATGTAAGACATGGTCCGGGCCTTATGGCGCTGCCGCCTGGAGGCTGTCCAGGCGTGGTTCCTGGACACCCGCCGCGCGGTTGAGCTGCATCAGCGTGATGGGGCCGATCAGGCCATCCACCTTCAGGCCCTGGGCGCGCTGGAAGGCGGCAATGCGGGCCTGCAGGGCGGCGTCGTAGCGGCTCGGGCCGTGCGGCGCGGGCTCGTCCGCCGCCTTGGCCAGGGCGGCGGCCAGCCAGCTGGCATCCTGACCGGCGCCGAGCTTGCCGGCATAGGCCTCGGGCCAGCGCCACAGCGTGGCGAACTCGCCCTGCCATTGCCGGGCCAGCGTGCTCAGGCTCACGGTTTCGCTGCTGCCGCCGGCGCGCACCGTGGCGCTCTGCGCGCCCAGCTGCACCAGGGTCACATAGGAGGGCTGACCGGCGCCGTCGCGCAAGGTCAGGATGGCGGGACGGTCCAGCAGGCGCAGCACGGCCAGGCCGCCCTCGCTGCGGAAACAGGCCAGCCGGGCGGACCTGAAGGCGCGGCAGGCGTCGGGCTCGTCGGGCGGCAGCGTGGTCTTCCAGGCCGGGGCCAGGTCTTGCCAGGCGGCATGCTCGCCGCGCCAGGCCAGGCTGATGCGGCCGGCCAGCGCGGGCGCCGCTGCGGCCAGCGTTGCGGCACTGGCGGCGCTGGCGGCCGGCGCCGGCCTTGGCATGGCCGGTCGTTGTTCGGACGGCTGTGGTTGCGATGGTTGGGTGCGCAGCAGCAGCGCGCTGGCGCCGGCGGCGGCCAGGGCCAGGCCCAGCGCCCAGACCCAGCGCATGGGGCGTTGGCTCGGCGGGCCGGCCTGATCGAACACTTCGGCCGCGGCCTTGTTCAGGGTGGCGCGCTTCACCTGCCGCTGGCCCTGCGCATAGGCGCCGAGCAGGGCGCGGTCGCACAGCAGGTTGATGCGCCGTGGCACGCCGCGCGCGAGCTGATGGACGCGCCGCAGCGCGGCGGCGTCAAAGGGCGAGGGACCGGCGAGCCCCGAGACCTCGAGCCGGTGCTGCACATACTGCGCCGTCTCGGCGGCACTCAGCGCCTGCAGATGGAAGCGTGCGATCACGCGCTGCGCCAGCTGCTCCAGCGCCGGCTGCGCCACCATGCTGCGCAACTCGGGCTGGCCGATCAGGATGATCTGCAGCAGCTTGCGCTCGCTGGTCTCGAGGTTGGTGAGCAGGCGCAGCTGCTCCAGCACCTCGGCCGAGAGGTTTTGGGCCTCGTCGATGATGAGCACATTGTTCTGGCCTACCGCATGCGTCCTGAGCAGGAACTCGTTGAGCGGGTCGAGGTATTGCTTGACCGTCTCGACGCCGCCCGCCGGCGCCACATGCGGGATGTGGAACTCCTCGCACACCGTCTTCAGCAGCTCGATCACGCTGAGCTTGGGGTTGAAGATGTAGGCGACGTTGCAGCGCGGCGGGATCTGCTCCAGGAAGCAGCGGCACACGGTGGTCTTGCCGGCGCCGATCTCGCCGGTCAGCAGCACGAAGCCGCCGCCGCCGCGCAGACCGTAGAGCAGATGCGCCAGCGCCTCGCGGTGACGCTCGCTCATGAACAGGTAGCGAGGGTCGGGCGCGATCGAGAAGGGCTCCTGGCCGAGGCCGAAGAATTTCGCGTACATGGCGGCGGCATGGTAACGGTTGGCCGGCGCTGCATGAGGTCTTGCCGGGTTTTCTACAATGCCGCCATGAACGCATCCACCTCCCAAGGCTACACGCGCGGCGCCCAGCTGCCCGAGCTTCTGCAGCAACGCATCCTCATCCTCGACGGTGCGATGGGCACGATGATCCAGCGCTACAAGCTGGGCGAGGCGGATTTCCGCGGCACGCAGTTCACCGATCACCCCAAGGACCTGAAGGGCAACAACGACCTGTTGCCGCTCACCAAGCCCGAGGTGGTGCGCGAGATCCACGAGCAATACCTGGCGGCCGGCGCCGACATCATCGAGACCAACACCTTTGGCTCGACCTCGGTGGCGCAGGAGGACTATGGCCTGCAGGACCATGCCTACGAGATGAACGTGGCGGCGGCCCGCATCGCCCGCGAGGCCTGCGCCAAGTACAGCACGCCCGAGAAACCGCGCTTCGCCGCCGGCGCCCTTGGCCCGACACCGCGCACCGCCAGCATCAGCCCGGACGTGAACGACCCGGGCGCCCGCAATGTCGATTTCGACACCCTGCGCGCCGCCTACTACGAGCAGGCCAAGGGCTTGCTCGATGGCGGCGTGGACCTGTTCCTGGTCGAAACCATCTTCGACACGCTGAACGCCAAGGCCGCCATCTTCGCGCTCGACGAGCTGATGGAGGACACCGGCGAGCGCCTGCCGGTGATCGTCTCCGGCACCGTCACCGATGCCTCCGGCCGCATCCTCTCGGGTCAGACCGTCACCGCCTTTTGGCATTCGGTGCGCCATGCCAAGCCATTGGCCATCGGCCTGAACTGCGCGCTCGGCGCGACCCTGATGCGGCCCTATATCGAGGAGCTGGCCAAGGCCGCGGGCAGCACCGCGATCAGCTGCTACCCGAACGCCGGCCTGCCCAACCCGATGAGCGACACCGGCTTCGACGAGACCCCCGAGGTCACCGGCAGCCTGATGGCCGACTTCGCCAAGAGCGGCTTCCTGAACATCGCCGGCGGCTGCTGCGGCACCACGCCGGCGCATATCGCGGCAATTGCCAAGAACGTCTCGGCCTACAAGCCGCGGCCCTGCGGCGCCAAGCTGTTCAGCGGACTGGTGCAGCAGGCGGCCTGATCAGGCCGCGCCGAAACGCTGCAGCAGGGCCTTGACGCGGCCCTCGGCGCGCAGCCGTTCGAGCGCCTGTTGCAGCCGGGCGGCCAGGGCGGGCGCAGCCCCGGCGTTGAGGGCGTAGTAGTAGGCCCCGCCGTCGCTGAGCATCAGCAGCTTGTGCGCCGCCGCGGGCTGGCCGGCCTGGCGCAGCTGCCAGGCGGCCGAGAGCTCGGTGTCATAGAAATAGTCCACACGGCCGGCCAGGAACTTCTGCACCGCGTGGCCGATGTCGGTGCTGGGATCCAGCAGCCTGGGCGGCACGCCCGAGCTGAGCAGCTCGTCGATGGCGGCATCGCCGCGCACGGTGGCAATGCGACCTTGGATCAGCTCAAGCTGCGGCGGGCGGCTGCCCGGCCGGCCGTAGAGCCAGAGCTGGCGTGGCGCCAGCGGGCCGATCCAGTGGAAGCGCGGCTCGCGCTCCGGATTGCGCGCGGTGGGAAAGATCAGCGCGTCGCGCTCCTGCTCCGCATAGCGCAGGGCGCGCTTCCAGGGCAGCAACTCGACGCTCAGCCCCAGCTCGGCCAGGCCGGCCATCTCGCGCAGCAACTCGACCGCATAGCCGGTGCTTCGCTCGCCTTCCTGGTAGCAATAGGGCGGCCAGACCTCGGCATAGGCCCGCAAACTGCTCTCGGCATGGGCAGTGAAGCTGGCCGCGCTGCCCGCGGCCAGCCGAGCCAGCAATTGGCGACGGTTCACCGAGCCTCCCACTTGTTGCATGCGCTGTGGAAGACCGATTGTGCCGCCCGTTCAGCTCACCTTCAGCAGCTTGTCCATGTTCACGAACAGCTTGAGTTCGTGCGGGGCCAGGCTGGCGGCGATGGCCTGGCTGGCCAGGCGGGTGTCGCGCGGCACCGGGTCACTCAGGGGCGCGCCGCTCTTGCCCAGCAGCGCCGCGACGATGGGTTCATTGGCGCTGTGGCCGCGTTTCACGACGATGCCCAGCTCGCCGTTGGCCAGCCGCACCAGCGAACCGGGCGGGTAGAGGCCCACGGCCTTGATCAGCGCGGCACCGGCCGGGTCGGGCTGCTGCAGCTCGTCCAGGAACACCGCGCGCGCCGCGGCCGCGCCCGCCATGGCCTTGCGCGAGCGGCGCGGGCTCAGGCGCGCACCGAAGATGTCGACGCGGCGCAGCAGGCGCGCCAGCTGCTCGGTCGGCGCGCGCCCCTGCAGCGGGCCGGGGCCGGCGTCGTGGTGCAGGCGCACCGCACCCAGCCAGAGCTCGTCGCTCACGCCCAGCTTGCGCAGGAGTTCGGCGCTGCGGTCGCCATGGCCCATCAGCTCATCGCGCTGCCGGGCGCTGAGCTTGTCTTCCTGGCCGGCCAGGCGGTCCTGTGCCACGCTCATGCTGAGGTTCATGCTCAGCGCCGCCTGCGTCAGGGCGCTCTGCTCGGCCGCGCCCAGCGCCAGCTGGCGCCCCAGCAGATCGGCCAGCACCAGGCTCAGCAGGGCATGGCGCGAGCTGTAGTCCTGAAAGCCCTGGCTGGCGTCGAAGATCAACAGCGTCAGCACCGCATCGGGATGCTGCTGCAGCCGCGCCAGCGCCGCGTCATGCAGGATCTGCAGGCGCTGCAGAAAGTCCTCGCGCTGCGGGTCGCGCAGCAGGCTGCGGGCATGCAGCTGCAGATCGGCCCAGGCGGCGGATTCGCTCAGCTCGGCGGCGCGCGTGCCGCGGTCGGGGCGGAACTGGGTCTCGGCCTTGACGATGTCGGCCAGCACCGCGCCCTGGTGCATCATGGTGTCCATCTTGTGGGCCAGGGCGCGCTGGTATTCCTTGGTCTCATGCGCATAGGCATAGGCGCCGCGCTCGATCAGCGCATGCACCAGGCCCGTGTTGGGCAGCACCTGGCCGGCCGCGAACAGCAGCTTGCCCTCCGCATCGCGCACGGCAAAGGTCAGCACCTGGCCGACGCGCAGGGCTTTGGGTGGGAGATGTATCAGGTCCAAGGTGTGGCGCTCGAAAGCCCTGGCGATGGCCAAGGGCACGCATGGTTTTCGGTTGTTGCGAGCATAAGCTTGAGTTGACCCGGCCGGCGTGGGTAGCTTCCCCGGGCTTCAGCGTAAAATCCCCGACGGTTCGAGGAGCGTTGCGACGGCTTGCCCACCCAGGCGCCGCCAGGCTCGGACCGGAGCCCGGCGCACCCGCCCGCTCAGCAACGACGCTCACCGAACCATGATTTCTTGTGGCCGCGGTGAGTTCGCGGCCCTGTCCACCGAGGCCGACAATGACCGATACCAGCACCGCCACCACCCCTCCGCCGATGAAGCTCTCGGGCCTGGAGCCGGTGCAGATCGGCGCCGGCACCCTGTTCGTCAACATCGGCGAGCGCACCAATGTCACCGGCTCCAAGGCCTTTGCGCGCCTAATCCTGAACGGCCAGTTCGAGGAGGCGCTGGCGGTGGCGCGCCAGCAGGTCGAGAACGGCGCCCAGGTGATCGACATCAATATGGACGAGGCCATGCTGGACAGCAAGGCCGCGATGGTGCGCTTCCTCAACCTGATCGCCTCCGAGCCCGAGATCGCGCGCGTGCCCATCATGATCGACAGCTCCAAGTGGGAGGTGATCGAGGCAGGTCTCAAGTGCATCCAGGGCAAGGGCATCGTCAATTCGATCTCGCTCAAGGAGGGCGAGGCCGAGTTCAAGCGCCAGGCCAAGCTGGTGCGCCGCTACGGCGCCGCCGCGGTGGTGATGGCCTTTGACGAAAAAGGCCAGGCCGACACCTTTGCGCGCAAGACCGAGATTTGCGCGCGCGCCTACCAGGTGCTGGTGGACGAGGTGAGCTTCGACCCCGAGGACATCATCTTCGACCCCAATATCTTCGCCATCGCCACCGGCATCGAGGAGCACGACAACTACGCGGTGGACTTCATCAATGCCACGCGCTGGATCAAGCAGAACCTGCCCGGCGCCAAGGTCAGCGGCGGGGTCTCGAACGTGAGCTTCAGCTTCCGCGGCAACGAGCCGGTGCGCGAGGCCATCCACACTGTGTTCCTCTACCACGCCATCCAGGCGGGCATGGACATGGGCATCGTCAACGCCGGCATGGTGGGCGTCTATGACGACCTGGAGCCGGTGCTGCGCGAGCGCGTGGAAGACGTGGTGCTGAATCGCCGGCCGGACTCTGGCGAGCGCCTCATCGAGGTGGCCGAGAGCGCCAAGGGCGCTGCCAAGGACGACTCCGCGCGCCTGGCCTGGCGCGCCGGCACGGTGGAGGAACGGCTCTCGCATGCCCTCGTGCATGGCATCACCGACTTCATCAACGAAGACACCGAGGAGGCCTACCAGGCCATCCTGGCCAAGGGCGGCCGGCCCCTGCATGTGATCGAGGGCCCGCTGATGGCGGGCATGAATATCGTCGGCGACCGCTTTGGCGCCGGCAAGATGTTCCTGCCCCAGGTGGTGAAGAGCGCGCGCGTGATGAAGAGCGCGGTGGCGCATCTGGTGCCCTATATCGAGGAGGAGAAGCGTCAGCTGGCGGCGGCCGGCGGCGATGTGAAGCCCAAGGGCAAGATCGTCATCGCCACCGTGAAGGGCGATGTGCACGACATCGGCAAGAACATCGTCACCGTGGTCCTGCAGTGCAACAACTTCGAGGTCGTGAACATGGGCGTGATGGTGCCCTGCCAGGACATCCTGGCCAAGGCCAAGGTCGAGGGCGCCGACATCATCGGCCTCTCCGGCCTGATCACGCCCAGCCTGGAAGAGATGCAGCATGTGGCGGCCGAGATGCAGCGCGACGATTACTTCCGCGTCAAGAAGATCCCGCTGCTGATCGGCGGCGCCACCTGCAGCCGCGTGCACACGGCGGTGAAGATCTCGCCGCACTACGAGGGCCCGGTGGTCTATGTGCCCGATGCCTCGCGCTCGGTGGGCGTGTGCTCGGACCTGCTCTCGGACGAGCGCGCCACGCGCTTCATCGATGAGCTGAAGAGCGACTACGAGAAGGTGCGCGAGCTGCATGCCAACAAGAAGCAGACCCCGCTGGTGACGCTGGCGCAGGCGCGCGCCAACAAGACCAAGCTGGACTGGGCCAGCTACCAGCCTCCCAAGCCCAAGTTCATCGGCCGCCGCGTCTTCAAGAACTACGACCTGGCCGAGCTGGCCGCCTGCATCGACTGGGCGCCGTTCTTCCAGACCTGGGACCTGGCGGGTTCATTTCCGGCCATCCTGAAGGACGAGATCGTCGGCAGCGAGGCGCAGCGCGTCTTCAGCGACGGCAAGCGCATGCTGCAGCGCCTCATCGAGGGGCGCTGGCTGCAGGCCAGCGGCGTGATGGGCATCTACCCGGCGGCCCAGGTGAATGACGACGACATCGAGATCTACAAGGACGAGAGCCGCAGCGAGGTCTTGATGACCTGGCGCGGCCTGCGCATGCAGAGCGAACGCCCGGTGGTGGATGGCGAGCTGCGGCCGAATCGCTGCCTGGCCGACTACATCGCCGCCAAGGGCAGCGTGCCGGACTACATCGGCCTGTTCGCCGTCACCGCCGGCCTGGGGGTGGAGAAGAAGGAGGCCCAGTTCATGGCCGACCACGACGACTACTCGGCCATCATGCTGAAGGCCCTGGCCGATCGGCTGGCCGAGGCCTTTGCCGAGCGCCTGCACCAGCGCGTGCGCATGGAGCTGTGGGGTTATGCGGCCGACGAGACGCTCAGCAACGAGGCCCTGATCGCCGAGCAGTACCGCGGCATCCGCCCGGCGCCGGGTTATCCGGCCTGCCCGGATCATCTGGTCAAGCGCGATCTGTTCCGCGTGCTGGTGCCCGAGGAGATCGGCATGGGCCTCACCGATGCGATGGCCATGACGCCGGCGGCCAGCGTCTCGGGCTTCTATTTCTCGCACCCCGAAGCGAGCTATTTCAATGTCGGGCGCATCGGCGCCGATCAGCTGAAGGATTGGGCGCAGCGCTGCGCCCTGGGTGAGGTGGCGGCGCAGCGTGCCCTGGCGCCGCTGCTCTGAGCACAAGCGTTTGTTGTTACAACTTCGGCCGCCGGCTTTGCCGCGGCGCCCGCGTCGGCTGGCATGCTGATGCCCCCGGCCCTTGTGGGCCATGAATGAGGAACAAGTCCATGTCCATCAAGTCCAGTCAGATCGTTGCCGGCGTGGCCGTGGCCGCGCTGATGTTGGGCGGTGCCTATGCCGTCGGCCGTTCGCAGTCGCAAGCGGCGCCCGATCCGGTGCTGGCGCAGGCGGCGCCCGCGGCCAAACCCGCGGCCAAGCCGGCCGCCGCCAAGACCTGCCCTGATTGCGCCACCGTCAGCGAGGTGCGCACTGAGGAACGCCAGGGCAAGGCCAGCGGCCTGGGCGTGATCGGCGGCGCGGTGGTGGGCGGCCTGCTGGGCAATCAGGTGGGCGGCGGCAGTGGCAAGAAGCTCGCCACCGTGGGTGGTGCGGTGGCCGGCGGGTATGCCGGCAACGAGATCGAGAAGCGCAGCAAGTCGCACAAGGTCTGGATCGTGCGCCTCAGCTACAAGGACGGCAGCACGCGCACTTTCGAGCGCAGCCAGGATCCGCAGCTGCGCGTGGGCGATCTGGTGCTGGAGCGCGATGGCCAGCTGACGCGCCAGTGATGATGTGGCGTCGCCGCCTGCTGGCGCTCGGTCTGGCGGCACTGCTCGGGGCCACGGCAATGCCGGCGGCGGCCCAGCCGCTCGTCTACCTGGTGCGTCATGGTGAGCGGCTGGACCTTCCCACCGATCCCGGCCTCTCACCGGCCGGCGAGGCGAGGGCACAGCGCCTGGCGGCGATGCTGGCCGACGCCGGCCTGCGGGCCATCTACACCACCCCGTACCGGCGCACCATGGCGCATGCCGCGCCCACGGCGCAGCGCCTGGGGCTCACGCCGGTGGTGCTGCCGGCACGCGACACCGAGGCCTTGCTGGCCAGGCTGCGTGCCCATGGCAGCGGCGAGGCCGTGCTGGTGGTCGGCCACAGCAACACCCTGCCGGCGATCCTGCGTGGCCTGGGCTACCAGGCCGAGGTCACGATAGACGAAGACGAGTTCGACTGGCTTTTCGCGTTGACGCCTGGTGCGCCGGGCGGCGCCGCGCCGGCGCTGGTGCGCTTGCGCTACTGAAATCTGCCCTTCCTAGGGGTGGCAGGCCACCCTGCGCGAGCCTAGTATCCGCGGACGGGGCTGTAGCCGCCCCGATAAGGGGCAAGCCGTGAAGCCACAGTTTCGCAACGCCGTTCTCGCAGCGTCCCTGGTAGGCCTGATGGGCCTGGCGCCGGCACATGCGGCCAGCACCGTCACCTCCTTCGTCGATACGCTCACCGATCTGAGCCTGGGCTGGAACTGGAACGCGGCCGGCGGCACCGCCACCTACAACGGCGTGTTCTGGGATGCCGAGTTGACGGCGACCTTTGCCAACAACCAGTGGACCGTGAGCGGCTGGTACCAGCACCTGTCGGGCCCGCATGGCGAGACCATCGAGGCACCGCATCTGCTGGCGGGCGTGTTCGCACCCTTTGGCTCGTTCTCCCAGGCCGGTGTCGATGACCACCTGGGCCTGCCGGGCGCGGCGCCCCAGCATCTGCAGGCGCACAACTGGCAGTTCGGCGCCTTCGGGTCGGCCTTCACCGGGCTCTCTGTGCTGCAAGTGGCCCACCCCGTGCCCGAGCCCAGCCCGGCCGCGATGCTGATCGCGGGCCTGCTGGGCGTCGGCTTCTATCTGCGCCGGCGCGGCCTGGAGCGCTGAGCGCTCAAGCCTCGCGGCCGAGGCCGCGCCGCCACTGGATCGCCTCACTCAGGTGGCCGATGGCGATGTCGGCGCTGCCCTCCAGATCCGCGACGGTGCGCGCCACTCTCAGCACGCGGTGGTAGCTGCGCGCCGACCAGGCGAGGCGATTCGCCGCCTTGTGCATGAATGCGGTGGTGGCCTCGTCGATGCGCGCCACCTCATCGAGTTGCTTGACGCTCAGCCTGGCATTGCTGCAACCCTGGCGCGCCAGCGCCAGTTCGCGCGCCCGCGCCACCCGGGCGGCCACCAGGCTGCTGGCTTCGCCCCCGCTGGCGTCCGCCAGCACCTGGGCCGGCAGCACCGGCACCTCCACCAGCAGATCCAGGCGGTCGAGAAAGGGGCCGCTGAGTCGCCCCTGGTAGCGTGAGATCTGCTCGGGCGTGCAGCGGCAGCTTTGCACCAGGCTGCCGGCATGGCCGCAGGGGCAGGGGTTCATGGCCGCGATCAGCTGGAAGTCGGCGGGGAACTCCGATTGCCGCGCGGCGCGCGAGATCTGGATGTGGCCGGTCTCCATCGGTTCGCGCAAGGCCTCCAGGGCGCTGCGACTGAATTCGGGCAATTCGTCGAGGAACAGCACGCCGTGCAAGGCCAGCGATACCTCACCGGGGCGCGGCGGCGAGCCCCCGCCCACCAGGGCGGCGCTGGACGCGCTGTGGTGGGGGCTGCGAAAGCTGCGCTGTCCCCAGCGCTCGGGCGTGAACATGCCGGCCAGGCTCAGCATCGCCGCCGACTCCAAGGCCTCGTGCTCCTGCATCGCGGGCAGCAGGCCCGGCAGGCGCTGCGCCAGCATGGACTTGCCGGTGCCCGGCGGCCCGATCAGCAGCAGGCTCAGGCCTCCGGCCGCGGCAATCTCCAAGGCCCGCTTGGGGCCGGCCTGGCCCTTGATTTCGTTGAGGTCGGGCGCGGGCATGGCTGCCCTGGGCTGCGCGGCCGGCATCGGCAAGGGCAGCTGTCCGCCACCGCCCGGGCTGAGAGCGGCCACCACCTCGAGCAGATGGCCGGCGCCGTGAACCGCCGCGCCGCGCACCAAGGCCGCCTCCTGGGCACTCGTGACCGGCAACAGGAGCCGGCGACCCTGGCCCTCGCGCCGCAGCGCCAGGGCCATCGCCATGGCGCCGCGCACCGGGCGCAGCTCGCCGGCCAGCGAGAGTTCGCCCGCGCATTCGAGGTCGGCCAGCAGCTTGTCGTCGATCTGGCCGCTGGCCGCCAGCAGGCCTAGCGCGATCGGCAGATCGAAGCGCCCGCCCTCCTTGGGCAGGTCGGCCGGCGCCAGGTTCACGGTGATGCGCTGACTATGTGGAAAGCTCAAACCGCTGTTGAGCAGGGCGGCGCGCACGCGCTCGCGAGCCTCCTTGACCTCGGTTTCCGCCAGCCCCACCAGGGTGAAGCTGGGCAGGCCGTTGGCCAGATGCACCTCCACCGTGACCGGTGCGGCACTCACGCCGTCCAGGGCACGGCTGTGGATGATGGCCAGAGACATGTGGCTGTCCTCCCCTGGCGCCGATTGTGCCGTTGCCGCTGCCTGCGTGCGCGTTGCGCACGGTTTCGGGGCGCGCACCAGAACGGCGCCAGGCGCTTTCTGACCCAGCTTGGTGCGGTTTGAGCCCATGCCGGGCCTGTTGGGGCCCCGATGCCCCAGGGAAAGCCGCACATGAGGTCCGAAATGGGGCTGGCACGGAAGCTGCAAACAGGGGGGGTGAAACCGTTTCTGCCCGTCTTCCACCCTTAGGAGTTCCGCGATGAAGTCGATCTACGCCGCAATTGCCATCAGCCTGCTCGCTCCGGCCATGCCGGTGCTGGCTGATGAGCCGGCCAGCCCCCTGTCGTTCAACGCCAGCGTGACCACGGACTATCGCTACCGCGGCATTTCGCAGACCCGCCTCAAGCCCGCCCTGCAGGGCGGTGCCGACTATGCCTCCGCCAGCGGCTTCTACATCGGCACCTGGGCCTCCACCATCAAATGGATCAAGGACGCCGGCGGCGACAGCAATGTCGAGCTGGACGTCTACGGCGGCTACAAGACCGAGATCAGTGCCGGCCTGACCCTGGATGTCGGCGCCCTGCAATACGTCTACTCGGGCAACAAGCTCAGCCCCAGCGCCAACACCACCGAGCTCTATGCCGCGCTGACGTTCGGCCCGGTGACCGCCAAGTACTCGCACAGCACCAGCAATCTGTTCGGCTTTCCCGACTCCAAGGGCAGCGGCTATCTGGACCTGAGCGGCACCTTCGACCTGGGCGAGGGCTTCACCCTGACCCCGCATGTGGGCCACCAGAAGGTGCGCCACCTGGGCTCGGCCTCCTACACCGACTACTCGCTCACCGTGAACAAGGACTACGCCGGCTTCACCTTCGGCCTGGCCGCGGTGGGCACCGACAACGACAGCTACATCGGCGCCGGCAAGAACCTGGGCAAGAACGGCCTGGTGCTGTCGGTCAAGAAGACCTTCTGATTGAACCTGAGGAGACCTCACCATGAAACTCATCACCGCAGTCATCAAGCCCTTCAAGCTTGATGAGGTCCGCGAGGCGCTCAGCGCCATCGGCGTGCAGGGCCTGACCGTCACGGAAGTGAAGGGCTTCGGCCGCCAGAAGGGCCATACCGAGCTCTACCGTGGCGCCGAATACGTGGTCGACTTCCTGCCCAAGGTCAAGGTCGAGGCCGCCGTGGCCGATGCGGTGGTGGAGCAGGTGATCGAGGCGATCGAGAAGTCCGCCCGCACCGGCAAGATCGGCGACGGCAAGATCTTCGTCTCGCCGCTCGACCAGGTGGTGCGCATCCGCACCGGTGAGACCGGCCAGGACGCGCTCTAAGCGCCCACTGCCCGCTCTGCTCGCACACAGCACTTCCCCCTTCCGGAGACCCCCGATCATGAAGAAACTGCTTGCCTGTCTGGCCCTGGCCGCCGCGGCGCTAGCGCCCAGCGCCTGGGCACAAGACGCTGCCGGCGCCGCTTCCGCGCCCGCCGCCACCGCCGCCGTTGCCGCGGCACCCGAGGCGGCCTCGGCCGCCGCGCCCGCACCTGCTGCTTCTGCCCCCGCGGAGGCCGCCTCGGCCCCGGCCGCGGCCCCCGTGCCCAACAAGGGCGATACCACCTGGATGATGGTCTCGACCCTGCTGGTCATCATGATGACGGTGCCAGGTCTTGCGCTGTTCTACGGCGGCCTGGTGCGCAGCAAGAACATGCTGTCGGTGCTGATGCAGGTGATGGTCACCTTCTCGATGATCGTGGTGCTGTGGGTGCTGTATGGCTACAGCATCGCCTTCACCGAGGGCAATGCCTTCTTCGGCGGGCTGGACCGGCTCTTCATGAAGGGCATCTGGGACAACGCGGCCGGCACCTTCGCCAACGCCGCCACCTTCAGCAAGGGCGTCGTTATCCCCGAGATCGTGTTCGCGGCCTTCCAGGCGACCTTCGCCGGCATTACCGCCTGCCTGATCGTCGGCGCCTTCGCCGAGCGTGCCAAGTTCTCCGCCGTGCTGCTCTTCATGGCCCTGTGGTTCACCTTCAGCTACCTGCCGATCGCCCACATGGTCTGGTTCTGGATGGGCCCGGATGCCTACAGCGCCGCCAGCGTCGTTGACGAGATGAATGGCAAGGCCGGCCTGCTGTGGCAATGGGGCGCGCTGGACTTCGCCGGCGGCACCGTGGTGCACATCAACGCCGCCGTCGCCGGCCTGGTGGGCGCCTACTTCGTGGGCAAGCGCATCGGCTACGGCAAGGAAAGCTTCACCCCGCACAGCCTGACGCTGACCATGGTGGGTGCCTCGCTGCTGTGGGTGGGCTGGTTCGGCTTCAACGCCGGCTCGGCACTCGAAGCCAACGGCTTCGCCGCCCTGGCCTTCATCAACACCTTCGTCGCCACCGCCGCCGCGGTGCTGGCCTGGAGCGTGGGTGAGGCGCTGCACAAGGGCAAGGCCTCGATGCTGGGTGCCGCCTCGGGCGCCGTCGCCGGCCTGGTGGCCATCACCCCTGCGGCCGGCAACGTCGGCGTGGGCGGTGCGCTGATCATCGGCGTGATCGCCGGCTTCGCCTGCCTGTGGGGCGTGTCGGGTCTGAAGAAGCTGCTGGGTGCGGACGACTCGCTGGACGTGTTCGGTGTGCACGGCGTCGGCGGCATCGTCGGTGCCCTGCTGACCGGCGTGTTCAACTCGCCCAATCTGGGTGGCCCCAGCGCCGTGGGCGACTGGGTCACCGCCAGCATGATCACCGGCGACGCCTACTCGATCGGCGCCCAGGTGCTGACCCAGGCCAAGGCCGTGGGCGTGACCGTGGTCTGGTCGGGCATCGTCTCGGTGATCGCCTACAAGATCGTCGATCTGGTGATCGGCCTGCGCGTCACCGAAGAGGAAGAGCGCGAGGGTCTGGACATCAGCGCGCATGGCGAGACGGCCTATCACAAGTAAGCCGGCCAACAAGCCCGCAAGCGAAAGCCGCCCTCGGGCGGCTTTTCTTTTGCCTGATGCGCTTTCGACGGAGGGTCAGGTCTTGCGGCCGCGCAGCAGAATCCCCAGCAGCTCCAGCAGCTTGGCCGGACTGAAGGGCTTGGCGAGGAAGAAATTGGCGCCCAGCCCCAGGGCCTCGGCCTTGTCCTGTTCGCTGGCCGCGGCGGTCAGCATGACGATCAGGGTGTTGGCGAAGGCGGGGTCGGCGCGCAGCGTCTTGCAGACCTCCAGGCCGTCCATGCCGCCGGGCATCATCACGTCCAGCAGCACCAGGTCCGGGCGCACCGTCTGTGCCAGCTGCAGGCCGAGCGCCCCGTTGGCGGCCTCGTAGATCACGTAGGGGCTGTCCTCCAGCGCCCAACGCACCAGGCGACGGATGTCGGCCTGGTCATCAACGATCAGGATCTTCGGCTTCATGGGGCTCGGGGGGGCTGGCATTCACAGCCCCAAGCATATCGCCTGCTCCTGTCTTGGGATTTTCATTTGCGCCCCCATGTGCAGCAGCCTCCTAGAATCGGCCGACGAAGCAACGCTGGCCCCGCATCATGGTTCCCCACCTCATTACCGCACTCACCGGCCCCATCAACGAGCTGGAGCAGCGCGTGCTCGAGTCCATGCCGGCGATCGAGCGTTGGTTCCGCCTCGAGTGGATGGAGCACACGCCGCCCTTCTACAGCTCGGTGGACCTGCGCAATGCCGGTTTCAAGCTGGCGCCGGTGGACACCAATCTGTTCCCGGGCGGCTTCAACAACCTCACCCCCGAGATGCTGCCGCTGGCGGTGCAGGCGGCGATGGCGGCGATCGAGAAGATCTGCCCAGAGGCCAAGAACCTCCTGCTGGTGCCCGAGGGCCATACGCGCAACAGCTTCTATCTCAGCAATGTGGCCACGCTGACGCGCATCTTCACCCAGGCCGGCCTGAACGTGCGCCTGGGCACGCTGGACGAGAGCATCAAGGAGCCCACGGCGCTGGCCCTGCCGGATGGCGGCCAGCTCACCATCGAGCCGCTGGTGCGCAAGCGCGGGCGCCTGGGCCTGAAGGATTTCGACCCCTGCACCATCCTGCTCAACAACGACCTCAGCGCCGGCGTGCCGCGCGTGCTTGAGCATCTGCACGAGCAATACCTGCTGCCGCCCCTGCATGCGGGCTGGGCGCAGCGCCGCAAGAGCAACCATTTCCGCGCCTACGAGGAAGTGGCGAAGAAGTTCGCCAAGCTGCTGGGCATGGACCCCTGGCTGATCAACCCGATGTTCGCGCCGGTGCAGGGCCTGGACTTCAGCACCGGCCAGGGCCTGGATGCGCTGCAGACCCAGGTGGACACCATCCTCAACAAGACGCGCCGCAAGTACAAGGAATACGGCATCCAGGAGAAGCCCTTCGTGGTGGTGAAGCCCGATGCCGGCACCTATGGCATGGGCATCATGACGGTGCGCGATGCCAAGGACCTCGACGAGCTGAGCCGCCGCACCCGCAACAAGATGAGCGTCTGCAAGGACGGCCAGCTGGTCAGCGAGGTGATCGTGCAGGAGGGCGTGGTCACGCACGAGCGCGTGCACGATGCGGTGGCCGAGCCGGTCGTCTACATGATGGACCGCTATGTGGTGGGCGGCTTCTACCGCATCCATGCCGAGCGTGGCGAGGACGAGAACCTCAACGCCCCCGGCGCCAGCTTCGTGCCGCTGGCCTTTGCGCAAAGCTCGCAGCTGCCGCGTCCGGGCGAGAAGCCGGGTGCCAGCGCGCCCAACCGCTTCTACATGTATGGCGTGATCGCGCGCCTGGCCATGCTGGCGGCCAGCTACGAGCTCGAGGTCACCGACCCCGAGGCCGAGGTCTACGCCTGAGCGGCGCTGCGCCCTTGACATGAAGCCGCGGCGGCGTCAAGCCCGCTGCCCCCTGGGCAGGCGGGGCGCTTGACGCACTGCACAAAGCCGAGCGCACAATAGCGCTTTTGGCTTTCGAGCAGCGTCCTCAGCGCGCTGCGGCACTCTGTGGGTTCTTCTACTGCGGCACGTTCGCCGTCCGCCCTGGCGGGCCTCACGCTCGGGGCATTGGGCGTGGTCTATGGCGACATCGGTACCAGCCCGCTCTACGCGCTGAAGGAAGTCTTCCATGGCGGCCATGTGGCCGCCACCACCGACAACATCCTCGGCGTGCTCTCGCTGATCTTCTGGACGATGACGGTGATCGTCTCCCTGAAGTACGTGCTGCTGATACTGCGCGCCGACAACAACGGCGAAGGCGGCCTGATCGCGATGCTGGCGCTGGCCACCACGGCGGTGAGCGAGCGCCCGCAGCTGCGCCGCGTGCTGCTGGTGGTGGGCATGTTCGGCACCGCCATCTTCTATGGCGATGGCGTCATCACCCCGGCGGTGTCGGTGCTGTCGGCGGTGGAGGGCCTGGGCGTGGCCGCGCCGCAGCTGGAAAAATTCGTCGTGCCGCTGACCCTGCTGGTGCTCACCGGCCTGTTCGCGGTGCAGCGCTTCGGCACCAGCGGCATCGGCAAGTTCTTCGGCCCCATCACCCTGGTCTGGTTCTTCGTGCTGATCGCGCTGGGCCTGCCGCACATCATCGAGAACCCCAAGGTGCTGGCGGCCATCAACCCCTGGTATGCCTTCCAGTTCGCCGCCGCCCAGCCGCTGGTGGCCTTCATCTCGCTGGGTGCGGTGGTGCTGTGCGTCACCGGCGGCGAGGCCCTGTATGCCGACCTGGGCCACTTCGGCCCGCTGCCGATCCGGCTGGCCTGGTACGGCATGGTGATGCCGGCCCTGGTGGTCAACTACTTCGGCCAGGGCGCCATGCTGCTGGACGAACCCGAGGCGGTGAGCAACCCCTTCTTCCACATGGCGCCGGACTGGGCCGCGTTGCCGCTGGTGTTCCTGGCCACGGCGGCCACCGTGATCGCCTCGCAGGCCCTCATCACCGCGGCCTTCTCGGTCACCAAGCAGGCGGTGCAGCTGGGCCTGTTGCCGCGCATGCGCATCCTGCACACCTCGGTGCGCGACACCGGCCAGATCTACGTGCCCTTCGTGAACTGGGGCCTGTTCGTCTTCATCGTGCTGGCGGTGGTGCTGTTCGGCTCGTCCTCGCGCCTGGCGGCGGCCTATGGCATCGCGGTGACGCTGGACATGAGCATCACCACCATCATGACCTTCTACGTGATCCGCTACGGCTGGAAGTACCCCTGGGCGCTGTGCTTCGCCGCCACCGGCTTCTTCTTCGTGGTGGACGTCACCTTCTTCGCCTCCAACCTGCTCAAGCTGTTTGCCGGCGGCTGGTTCCCGCTGGTGATCGGCATCGGCATGTTCACGCTGATGCTGACCTGGAAGCAGGGCCGGCGCCAGCTCAGCGACAAGCTGCGCGAGGATGCCATCGACCTGAAGAGCTTCCTCGGCGCGGTGTTCGTCAACCCGCCGCTGCGCGTGCCGGGTTCGGCGGTGTTCCTCTCCTCCGAGCAAGGCATGACCCCGAATGCCCTGCTGCACAACCTCAAGCACAACAAGGTGCTGCACGAGCAGAACCTGTTCGTCACCGTCAAGCACCACGAGGTGCCATGGATCGGTTTCGACAAGCGTGTGGAAGTGGAGGCGCTGGGCAACGACTGCTGGCAGGTGAGCGTGCACTTTGGCTTCAAGAACGAGCCCGATGTGCCCGAGGCGCTGAAGCTGCTGGAGTCGCGTCATGTGCACCTGGAAGAGATGGAAACCAGCTACTTCCTCTCGCGTGACATCGTCATTCCCACCATCGGTTCGGGCATGGCGCTGTGGCGCGAGAAGTTGTTCGCCAGCATGCACCGCAACGCCGCCGCCGCCGCCGACTTCCTGCACCTGCCGACCAACCGCATCGTCGAGCTCGGCTCCAAGGTCGAGATCTAGGGCCTGTTAACACTACGCCGATGGGCCGCGAAGGCTCGCCTCGGCGGGCCAAGCTAGGCGCCGCGCGCCGCCCGCACTCGCGTGCGGGCCAGCGTTGCAACGACGCGTGGCCCGCCGAGACGAGCCTTCCCGCAGGGTTGTGGCCAGAAAGACCGCAGGCCGCGTTGCAAATCCTCGCCGGGTGTCCAACCCGGCTGCGGTTTGCGCCTTGCCTGCGGCCTTTCTGGCCGACAACGCGACCCATTGGCGTAGTGTTAACAGGCCCTAGGCCGGCACCGCCTGCAGCGCCTCGCTGCTGCGCCGGCCCGCGGCGTCGAAGTGCAGCATCTCTCCCTGCGGGATCAGCTCCCAGCCCTGCGGGTCGCCCTCCAGCGGCTCGGAGGCCACCACTACGCCGGCCGCCGAGCGGTTGACGTAGAGCGTGGGTGCGCGCTTGTCGGTGGCATAGCGGAAGGCCCAGAGCTGGTCGCCATCGGCCAGCGCGGCCGAGAAGCGCAGCGGCTGCTGGATGTGCAGCAGCTGCATCATCGCCTGGGTCTCGCCGAGCACCTGGCTGGTGGCGCGCAGCGCGTCCAGCCCTTCCTCCATGCGCGCGATGATGAGCAGGAACAGCAGCTCGGAGTCGGTCGCGCCCTTGCGATGTTCGTAGAGGTGATCGGGGATGCGCGCCTCCATGCGCCGGCGCAGCTGGCCATAGCCGCCGATCTGGCCGTTGTGCATGAAGAGATAGCGGCCGTAATGGAAGGGGTGGCAGTTCTGGCGCGCGATGCCGCCGCCGGTGGCCGCGCGCACATGCGCGAAGAACAGCCGGGAGCGCACATTGGCGCACAGCGCCAGCAGGTTTTCGTCGGACCAGGCCGGCATCACCTCGCGGTAGACGCCCGGCGCCTCGCGCTCGCCATACCAGCCCACGCCGAAGCCGTCGCCATTCGTCACCACCTTGGCCTCCTCGGCGCGCAGCGACTGTCGCACCAGCGAATGCCGGGGGGCGCATACCAACTCGTCCAGGAAGATCGGCGCGCCCAGGTAGGCCAGGAATCTACACATGCTTGTTTATGCTTGCGGCCATGAAAACCTGGCTCAATGATCTCTCAGTCCCATCGGCCGTGGCGGGGTTTGTGGCGGTGCTGGTGGGCTTCACCAGCTCGGTGGCCATCGTATTCCAGGCGGCCCAGGCCCTGGGTGCTACTTCGTCACAGATCACCTCGTGGATGTGGGCCCTGGGCCTGGGCATGGGCATCACCAGCCTCGGGCTGTCGCTGTGGACGCGCCAGCCGGTGCTGACCGCCTGGTCCACGCCCGGCGCGGCGCTGCTGGCCGGCACCGCCGGCATCAGCATGCCCGAGGCCATCGGCGCCTTCATGGTGTGCGGCGCGCTGATCCTGCTGGCCGGCCTCACCAAGGCCTTCGAGCGCGTGATGGATCGCATCCCGGTGGCGGTGGCCTCGGCGCTGCTGGCCGGCGTGCTGGCGCGCTTCGGCCTGGACGCGGTGGCCAGCGTGAAGACCGCCCCTACGCTGGTGCTGGTGATGGCGGCCGTCTACCTGGCCGGGCGGCGCTGGTGGCCGCGCTATGCGGTGCCCGCCGTGCTGCTGGCCGGCGTGGCGGTGGCGGCGGGGCAGGGGCGCTTGCACATGAGCGAGGTGCAGTGGGCCTGGGCCCAGCCGGTCTGGACCAGCCCGCGCTTCAGCATGGCGGCGCTGATCGGCGTGGCGCTGCCGCTCTTCCTCGTCACCATGGCCTCGCAGAACCTGCCCGGCGTGGCGGCCCAGCGCGCCTCGGGCTACCAGACCCCGATCTCGCCCAGCATCAGCACCACCGGCCTGGCGACCCTGCTGCTGGCGCCCTTTGGCGGCTATGCCTTCAACCTCGCGGCCATCACGGCGGCGATCTGCATGGGACGTGAGGCGCACGAAGACCCGCGGCGCCGCTACACCGCCGCCGCCATGGCCGGCGTGTTCTACATCGCCCTGGGCCTGGCCGGTGGCGCGGTGGTGGGCCTGCTGGCGGCCTTCCCGCGCGAGCTGGTGGCGGCGGTGGCAGGTCTTGCCCTGCTGGGCACCATCGCTGGGGGCCTGGCCGCGGCGCTGAAGGAGGAAAAGCACCGCGATGCCGCCATCCTGACCTTTCTGGTCACGCTCTCGGGGGTGGCCATGCTGGGCATAGGTTCGGCCTTCTGGGGCGTGGTGGCGGGCACGGTTTCTCTTTTGGTGCAACACTTCCGAGCCAAGTAAATCATCCGCAGCCAGAGCCACCATGAAGATCCTGTTCGTCGCCGACCCGCTTGAATCCTTCAAGACCTACAAGGACACCACCTTCGCGATGATGCGCGAGGCCGCCAGGCGCGGCCATGAGCTGTGGGCCTGCGAGCCCGCCGACCTGGTCTGGCGCGCCGGTGGCCGGGTGGTGGCGCGCGCGGCGCGTGCCATCACGCTCACCGGCGATGCGCATGCCTGGTTCAGCGTGGTGGCCACCGCCGAGCTGGCGCTGGCCGATACCCAGGCCGTCATCATGCGCAAGGACCCGCCCTTCGACAGCGAGTACTTCTACGCCACCCATCTGCTGGGCCAGGCCGAGCGCGAGGGCGCGCGCGTCTTCAACAAGCCTGCGGCGCTGCGCGACCATCCCGAGAAGCTCGCCATCCTGGAGTTTCCGCAGTTCATCGCGCCCACCCTGGTGACGCGCAGCGAGGCCGCGATCCGCGCCTTCCATGCCGAGCAGGGCGACGTCATCCTGAAGCCCCTGGACGGCATGGGCGGCATGGGCATCTTCCGCGTGCCGGCCGATGGCCTCAACCTCGGCGCCATCATCGAGACCCTCAACAAGGGCGGCGCCGAAACCGTGATGGTGCAGCGCTACCTGCCCGCCATCAAGGAGGGCGACAAGCGCGTGCTGGTGATCGGGGGTCAGGTCGTGCCTTTCTGCCTGGCGCGCATTCCGCAGGGCGGCGAGGTGCGCGGCAACCTGGCAGCGGGCGGCAAGGGCGTGGCCCAGCCGATCAGCGCGCGCGACCGCGAGATCGCCGAAACCCTGGGCCCGATCCTGGCCGCGCGCGGCCTGCTGCTGGTGGGCCTGGACGTGATCGGCGATTGCCTCACCGAGATCAACGTCACCAGCCCCACCTGCTTCCAGGAGATCACCGACCAGACCGGCTTCGACGTGCCGAAGATGTTTGTCGACGCGCTGGAGCGCAGCCTCTGACGATGATCAGCCGCCTGACGGCCGCCCAGCTCAACGGCCTCACCGTGGCCCTGGGCGTGGCGCTGGTGCAGGCGCTGCTGAGCGCGGTGTTCGGCGCCGACGTGGGCCTGGCGGCGGCCGGCGGCGCGGTCTGCGCCAGCCTCACCGATGTGCCCAACCCGCCCCAGCGGGTGCTGCGGCGCTTGGTTCCCGCGGCCCTGCTGGGGGCGCTGGTGACCCTGGCCGTGGGCCTGCTGCGCGAGTCGCCGCCACTGATGACGGCGCTGATCGCGCTCACCGCCTTCGTCACGCTGATGACGATGGCCTGGGGGCCGCGCGCCGGGCCGCTCTCCTTCTCGGGCGTGCTGGCCCTGGTGTTCGCGATGGCCTGGGAGGACCCGCTGACGCGGCTGGAGGCGCTCCAGCATGCCGGCTGGGTGCTGCTGGGCGCCTCGCTCTATGCCTTGTGGGCGCGCAGCACCGCCTGGCTGCTGCGCCGCCGCTACCGCGATCTGGCGATTGCGGAGGCGATGCGCGCCTGCGCGCGCCGCCTGCATTCGCGCGCCGCCCGCATCGCCGGCGAGGCGCTGGCCGAGGGCCCCAGCATGCGCGCCTCGATCCGCGACGACGTGGCGCTGGCCGATGCCTTGCAGGCCGCGCGCGATCAGGTGTTCGCCGCCCGGCCCTCGGTGCAGAGCCGCCGCCAGGTCGATCTGGTGTTAGGCCTGATCGAGCTGCGCGACCTGCTGCTGGCAAGCCGCCTGGACATCCCGCTGCTGGGCGAGGACGCGGCCGGCCTGGCCTGGCGCGCCGCCCTGGCCATCACCCTGCGCCAGCTGGCCGACGCGCTGGACGGCATGGCCGCCGCGGTGGGGCGAACAGGCGCCGCCTGCCCGGCGATCTCCGCGCAGGGCTGGCGCGACGAGCTGGCCGGGCGCCTGGCCGCCGTGCCCGCCGCAGCCGACGATGCGCGCCACCATCTGCTGGCCGCGCTGCAGTCGCGCCTGGGTCATATGCTGGACGACGTGGCGCAGATGGCCGAGCGCCTGGCCGGGCCCGACCGCGCCGCCACCCTGACGCCCGCGCAGCTGCAGCAGTTCGTCTCGCCCGAGGGCTGGCCGCAGGCGGCGCTGAAGACGCACTGGACCCTGCAGTCCGGCGTGCTGCGCCATGCGCTGCGCGGCACGCTGGCGCTCTCCTGCGCCTATGCGCTGGGCCTGGTGCTGCCCTGGGCGGCGCATCCGCACTGGCTGGTGCTGAGCGTGGCGGTGGTGCTGCGCGGCAATCTGGAGCAGACCCTCGCGCGCCGCAACGAACGCATCATCGGCACCGTGATCGGCTGCCTGCTGGTGCTGGCGCTGGCCCAGGTGCACAGCCATGCCTTGCTGGCCCTGGCCTTCATCGCCGCGGTGGGCACGGCCCATGCCTACGTGAACGTGCGCTACCGCGTGGCCGCCACGGCCGCCACCCTGATGGCGCTGCTGCAGCCGCTGCTGCTGGCGCCCGGCAGCAGCCCGGCGGTGGGCGAGCGGCTGGCGGACACGGTGCTGGGCGCGCTGCTGGCCTGGGCCTTCTGCTTCGTGCTGCCGGCCTGGGAGCGCCGCACCCTGGGCCGGCTGGCGCTGCAGCTGTGCGGCGCCCTGGCGCGCCATGCCGCCAATGTGCTGCGCTGGGCGCCCGGCGTGCATCAGCAGCAGGTGCAGCAGCAGCTGGCGCAGCGCCTGAGCCGCCAGCAGGCCTATGCCGCGCTGGCGGCGCTGGCCGCGGCCGGCCAGCGCACCCGCGTGGAGCCCGAGCATGTGCGCGTGCCCGATGCCCATGTCGAGGCCCTGCTGACGCATGGCTACCGCCTGATGGCCCTGCTGGGCGCCGTGCAGACCCTGCTGAACCGGCGCGCCGAGCGCCTGGACGAGATCGAGGCCAGCCGGGCGCTGCAGCAGACCCTGCAGGCCTGCGTGGGCACGCTCAGGCTGGAGGCCCTGGCGGGGCAAGACCCGACCCCGCCGAAGCTGGAAACCACCGAGGACGATTGGCCCGAGCACCGCGCCGACGTCAGCCTCACCCCCTGGCTGCTGCGCCGCCTGCGCCTGTGCGAGCGCGAGGCGCATTGGCTGGCGAGCGCGGTGCGCCAGCTGCGCGCCGATTTGAACGCTGATCCGCGCGCCTGATCAGCGCGGCGCCAGCGCCCGCAGCACGTCGCGCCAGGTGACGATGCCCACCGGCTTGAGGTCCTCCACCACGATGGGCAGGCAGGAGATGCCATGCTCCAGGAACAGTCGGATCGCGTCGCCGACGGGGTCCTCGGGCCGCAGCGTCAGCGGCTTGCGGCTCATCACCTGGTGCACGCGCTTGTTGAGCGTGGCGAGGTCGCGCGTCGTCTCCACCATGGTGCCGACATAGGGGCTGATGGCGCGCAGCAGGTCGCGGTCGGAGACCACGCCGAACAAGCGCCCTTCCTCCACCACCAGCAGATGGTGGAAGCTGGAGCTATCGAAGATCTCCTTCACCGTGGCCAGGCTGTCGTCCAGCTCCACCGTCACCAGGTTGCTGGACATCAGGTCGTGCATGCGCGTCATCTTGTGCTGCTCCCCGCGCCATCCCGCGGCGCGGGCAGATTGTCGCGCGTCCGTTTATGCTGCGCCTCGCATCTTCACTGGAGTAGCCCCATGATCAAGACCCGTGCTGCGGTGGCCTGGAAGGCCGGCGCCCCATTGACCATCGAGACCCTGGAACTGGACGGCCCGCGCGAGGGCGAGGTGCTGGTGGAAGTGAAGGCCACCGGGGTCTGCCATACCGATTACTACACGCTCTCGGGTGCCGATCCCGAGGGCATCTTCCCCGCGGTGCTGGGCCACGAGGGCGCGGGCGTAGTGCTGGAGGTGGGCAAGGGCGTCGGCTGGCTCAAGCCCGGCGACCACGTGATCCCGCTCTACACGCCCGAGTGCCGGCAGTGCAAGTTCTGCCTCTCGCGCAAGACCAATCTCTGCCAGGCGATCCGCAGCACCCAGGGCAAGGGCCTGATGCCGGATGGCAGCGCGCGCTTCTCGCTGAACGGCCAGCCGGTGTTCCACTACATGGGCACCTCCACCTTCTCCAACCACATCGTCGTGCCCGGCATCGCGCTGGCCAAGATCCGCCCGGATGCGCCCTTCGACAAGGTCTGCTACATCGGTTGTGGCGTCACCACCGGCGTGGGCGCGGTGCTGTTCAGCGCCAAGGTGGAGGCGGGCGCGAACGTGGTGGTGTTCGGCCTGGGCGGCATCGGCCTGAACGTGATCCAGGGCGCCAAGATGGTGGGCGCCGACAAGATCATAGGCGTGGACCTGAACCCGGGTCGCGAGGCGCTGGCGCGCCAGTTCGGCATGACCCACTTCATCAACCCCAAGGAGGTGGCGAACGTGGTGGACGAGATCGTGCAGCTCACCGACGGCGGCGCCGACTACAGCTTCGAATGCATTGGCAACACCAAGGTGATGCGCGATGCGCTCGAGTGCACCCACAAGGGCTGGGGCCGCAGCATCATCATCGGCGTGGCCGAGGCCGGCGCCGAGATCAGCACGCGGCCCTTCCAGCTCGTGACCGGCCGCAAATGGGAGGGTTCGGCCTTCGGCGGCGCGCGCGGCCGCACCGACGTGCCCAAGATCGTCGACTGGTACATGGACGGCAAGCTCAAGATCGACGAGCTCATCACCCACAAGCTGCCGCTGGAACGCATCAACGAGGCCTTCGAGCTGATGAAGCGCGGCGAATCCATCCGCACCGTGGTGGAGTTCTGAGATGGCGGCCGAGCTGCTCAGCGAGCACACCTGCTTTGGCGGCCGGCAGCGTTTTCTGCGCCATGCCTCGGCCGAGATCGGCCTGCCGATGCGCTATGCGCTCTACCTGCCGCCGCGGCCGCGCGCGCTGCTGCTGTATCTGGCCGGCCTCACCTGCACCGAGGAGACCTTTGCCATCAAGGCCGGGGCCCAGCGCCTGGCGGCCGAGCTGGGCCTGGCCCTGTTGACGCCCGACACCAGCCCGCGCGGCGCGCAAGCTGCCGGCGAGGATGCGGCCTGGGACTTCGGCGTCGGCGCCGGCTTCTACCTCGACGCCACCCAGCAGCCCTGGGCCAGGCACTGGCGCATGGAAAGCTATCTGATGCGCGAACTGCTGCCGCAGGTGCAGGCCGAGCTGGGCCTGGGGCCCGAGCGCAGCGGCATCTTCGGCCACTCGATGGGCGGCCATGGCGCGCTCACCCTGGCGCTGCGCCACCCGGGCGCGTTCCGCTCACTTTCGGCGTTCGCGCCGATCTGCGCGCCCATGCAATGCCCCTGGGGGCACAAGGCGTTCGGCGGCTACCTGGGCGCCGATCGCAGCGCCTGGGCGGCGCACGATGCCAGCGCCTTGATGGCGGCGCTGCCGGCCGCGCCCTATCCGGGCGGCATCCTGATCGACCAGGGCTTGAGCGACAAGTTCCTCGCCGAGCAGCTCCATCCGGAAGCCTTCGAGGCCGCCTGCGCCGCGGTGGGCCAGCCGCTGCGCCTGCGCCGCCATGCCGGCCACGACCACGGCTACTACTTCATCGCGAGCTTCGTGGACGAGCATTTGCGCCACCACGCGGCCCAGCTGCTGCCCTGAGCCAGCCTCACTCCAGGCGGCGCACGCGTGCCGTCTCGTTGGAGCCTTCGAACTCCATCATGAAGGAGCCCATCGCGGCGCGGCGTACCAGCACCTTGGGGCTCTTCAGGCGCAACACCGCCGAGCTGCCGTCGATCACCATCCAGGCCTGGCCATTGGCCAGGCGGATCACGCTCTTCGGGCCCCAGCCGTCGAAGGGGCCATCGATGCGGCTTTCCACCGCATCGGCCTCGGTCTTGAGTTGGCGTCGCTCCAGGCCGAAGGTGTCGGCCTTGGGCTCCGCCGGGGCCGCCGCCTTGGGCGCTGCGGCCGCCGGCGCAGCTGCCGTGGGCGTTGCCAGGGCGATGCCGTCATAACAAGCCAAGCGTGCGTCCTTGTCGGCGATGCCGCGGCAGCGCTGCAGCTCGGACTGCTGCGCACAAGCCGTGCCGGATGCGAGGGCCAGGGCGATCATCAGGGCGTTTTTCATCTGCGGGGCATGTCGGGTTGGCGATGCCCGGCAGCATAACGCCGAAGCGCCGGACTACTTGCTCAGCAGGGCCACGGCGCCGTTGCCGGTGGGCGAATCGGGATCGCTGAAATGCACGGCAAAGGCGAACAGCTGCTCGCTGGCGTTGTCGTTGTTGCAGTCGATGGCGCGCACGGCGCGCTTCAGCGCATGGTGGTAGCCGCGCGGGCCGGCGCTGGTGTCGACGCGGCCGACGCTGCCGCCCTTGAGGCGGAACTGCACGCGCACGGTGCCCTCTTGCTCGACGCGCGACCAGGCGGTGGAGAGCGCCTCCTGCAATTCGACGGCGGCCGCCGGGCAGACGCTGAGCACGTCGGTGCGGGCCATCTCGAAGGCCTTGTTGCCGGTGACTTCAACGCGCTTCAGGTCCTGCGTGCCGCCGCTGTCGGCGCTGGCAAGGCCGGTGAAGAAGGTCATGGCGGTGGCGGCCAGCAGGCTGGATGCGAGGGTGGTGTTGCGATTCATGATGACTCCGTTGCTGAGGGTTGAGGCGGCGGTCTGCCGGCTGTCGAGCCGTCCAATGTCCGCGCTCAATTCAGATTAGGCAGAGGGCCCGGCGCGACCAAGCCGGAGTCGACCAAGCAGCGGATTGCGCGGACGGTTTGCCGGATTCCAGCGACGAACGGAGTTGGGGTGCCGGCGCGGCCTAGGGGCGGGCCCGCATGACTTCTTTCCGGGGTCAGGTCTTGCCTGGCGGCGCGTCCATGACCATGGTCATGGCGGTGCTGTGCCGGGCCGGCCGACCGCGGGGGCGGGCGGTGCGGATGACCTTTGGCATGCGTTCTTAGCGCGTCTGCTGGTGGCCGGCCGCGGCCTTGTAGCGCCGCACCAGCGCGTCGATCTCGGCCGGATCGATCACGTCCTCCAGCCGCTTGAAGCCGGCGGGCGCGCGCTCCTCGACCAGATCGAGGATGGCGTCCAGCCCCTCCTGGCGGTTCATCTCGACGATGCGCGCGCACATCGGCAGGCGCTGCGCCTCGTAGGCGTCGAGCGCCGCTTCCGGCGTGGCGCCCTGCTGCAGGGCCTGGGCCAGGCAGTCGGCATCGAGGATGGCCTGGGTGGCGCCGTTGGAGCCGATCGGGTACATCGGGTGCGCCGCGTCGCCCAGCAGGGTGATGCGGCCATGGCGCCAGCGCGGCAGGGGGTCGCGGTCCACCATCGGCCATTCCAGCAGCTGGGTGGCGCTGCGTATCAGGGCCGGCACGTCCAGCCAGTCGAAATGCCAGCTGCCGAAGGTGGGCAGCAGGTCGTCCAGCGAGCCGGGCTTGCTCCAGTCCTCGCGGCTGGGGGCGCTGAGGCCGCCGCCAAAGCCGTCCTCGCGCAGCCGGCGGTCGCAGATCCAGTTGATCAGCTGCAGGCCGTCGTCGGCCACCGGGGCGATCGGGTAGACCACGAACTTGGCGCGCCGGTGGCCGGCCTGCACCATGGTGCGGCCGTCCAGGAAGGGGCGTGCACGGCTGGTGCCGCGCCACATCATCATGCCGTTCCAGCGCGGCGCGCCCTCGTCGGGATAGAACTGGCGGCGCAGCGCCGAATGGATGCCATCGGCACCGATCAGCAGATCGGCGCTCAATTCGCTGTGGCTGCCGTCGCTGGCCTGCAGCTGCGCCACCACGCGCTCGCCCTCGGTGCGTGCGGCCAGCACGCGTTGCCCGCTCAGCAGCCTGGCCTCGCCCAGGCGCTCTGCCGCCTCGCGCCACAGCAGCAGTTGCAGCTCGCCGCGGTGGATGCTCAGCTGCGGATGGCTGTAGCCGCCGCCCAGCCCGCGCGCATCGCGGTAGATGGCCTGGCCATGGCGGTTCGCGAACACCAGGGCCGAGGTCGGCACCGCCATCGCCTGCAGCGCCGGCAGCAGACCCAGGCCATCCAGCACCGCCACCGCATGGGGCAGCAGGTTGATGCCCACGCCCAGCGGCTTGAGCTGCGGCGTGGCCTCGCAGACGCGCACGCGGTGGCCGCGCGCCTGCAGGGCCAGGGCGGCGGTGAGGCCGCCGATGCCGCCGCCGGCGATCAGGATGTCCAGGGCTTTGTCTTGCATGGCTGTTCTCGGTTTTGCTTGATCTGGGATAAGGGTAAGCGAGATTGTTGCGCTATGCAACGATATTTATCCTGAAGCCATGAGCAAGACGGCAAGTTCCCAAGCGCAGGTTCCCGAGGGGCTGCTGCTGCCCGTGCCCGGGCTCGACTACGGCGTGCTGGACGAGCTGCTGGGTTATGCCCTGCGGCGCGCGCAGAACGCGCTCTACCTGGATTTCTACCGCGCCACCGAGGGGCTGGACGTGAGCCCGCAGCGCTTTGCCGCGCTGGTGCTGGTGGCCCGCAATCCCGGCATGCGCCAGGGCCTGTTGGCCCAGGCGATGGGGCTGCACCGCAGCGGCGCGCTGCGCCTGACCGATTGGCTGACCGAGCAGGGCTGGGCCGAGCGGCGCGACGATCCCAGCGACGCGCGCTCCTGGGGCCTGCACCTGACCGCGCATGGCCGCCGCACCCTGGCCAAGCTGGAGCAGCTGGTGCGCGCCCACGACCAGGCCCTGCTGCAGGGCCTGGGCGAGCGCGGCAGCGCCTTGAAGGCCGATCTCGAGCGGCTGGCCTGGGTGGCCACCGCGGCGGCCCAACCGATTCCACCCGCCAAGCCGACCAAAACCGACAGGAGACCCAAGCCATGACCAAGCACTTTTCGATGCATCGACGCGAACTCACGCTGGGCCTGGCGGCCTTGCTGGCCGGGCCATTGGCGCGTGCCCAGGGCGCCCTGCCGCGCATCCTGGTGGGCTTCCCGGCCGGCGGCTCGGTGGACACGACCGCGCGCCGCGTCGCCGAGGCCTGGCGCGGCCGCATGGCCGAGTCGGTGCTGGTGGAGCAGAAGGTGGGCGCCGGCGGCCGGCTGGCGATTGCGGCGCTCAAGGACGCGGCGCCCGATGGCATGACGCTGCTGCTGAGCCCCTCGTCGATGTTCACCATCTACCCGCATGCCTATCGCAAGCTGGCCTACAAGCCGGAGTCCGATGTGGTGCCGGTGGGCCCGCTGGCGCATTCCACCTGCGGCTTTGGCGTCGGCCCGATGGTGCCGGCCGCCGTCAAGACGCTGGCCCAGTTTGCCGACTGGGCGCGGGCGAATGCACAGAGCGCCGCCTATGCCTCGCCGGCCGCGGGGGCGATGCCGCATTTCCTGGGCAACCAGTTCGAGCGCGCCGCCGGCATCAAGCTGACCCATGTGCCCTACCGTGGCGCCGCGCCCGGCATGCAGGACCTGATGGGCGGCCAGATCGCCTCGGGCTGCTTCAGCATCGGCGATTTCCTGCCGCATCTGGCCTCGGGCCGGGTACGCCTGCTGGGCGTGACCGACACGCGCCGTTCGCGTTTCGCGCCCGAGGTGCCGACCTTCGAGGAGCAGGGCTTCAAGGGCATCGAGGGCGTGGAGAGCTATGGCCTGTTCCTGCCGGCCAAGGCGGCGCCGGCCACCGTCGACCGCATCGCCGACCTGGTGCGCGCGGCGCTGCGCGAGACCGCGGTGGTGGAGGGCCTGGCCAAGCTCGGCTTCGAACCCTTCTCGCTGAGCGCGCCCGAATATGCGCGCCGCCTCGCGGCCGAGCGCGCGCAATGGGGGCCCATCGTCAAGGCCTCGGGCTTTTCCTCCGACGACTGAAGGAAAAGCGGCCGAAACGGGTGGGGCGGCCGCGTCGGGGACAATCGGCCCCATGGCAGTCCTCTCAATTAGCAACGCTCACCTCGCATTCGGCCATGTCGCCCTGCTGGATGGAGCCAACTTCTCACTCGAAATCGGTGAGCGCGTCGGCCTGATCGGCCGCAACGGCACGGGCAAGTCCTCGCTGCTGAAAATCCTCGCCGGCCTCGAGAAGCTCGACGACGGCCTGCTGCAGCTGCAGCAAGGCCTCACCAGCGTCTATGTGCCGCAGGAGCCCGAGCTGCGCGCCGACGCCAGCATCTTCGAGGTGGTGAGCGAGGGCGTGGCCGAGGCCAAGGCCTTGCGCGCGCGCTACGAGATCCACGACGAGAACGACGACCTCGCCTGGGTGCAGGAGCGCATCGAGCACATCGGCGCCTGGAACTGGGAACAGCGCGTGGACGAGACCCTGCAGCGCCTGGGCCTGGATGGTTCGCGCTTGGTGGGCGCACTCTCGGGCGGCCTGAAGAAGCGCGTCGCACTGGGCCGCGCCCTGGTGGCCCAGCCGGATGTGCTGCTGCTGGACGAGCCCACCAACCACCTGGACCTGGACGCCATCACCTGGCTGGAGGACTTGCTCAACAACTTCAAGGGCTCGCTGCTGCTGATCACCCACGACCGCGCCTTCCTGGACAACGTGGCCAACCGCATCGTCGAGCTGGACCGCGGCCAGCTGCGTGGCTACCCCGGCAACTTCGCGGCCTTCACCGCCGCCAAGGAATACGAGTTGCAGAACGAGGCACTCTTCAACGCCCGCTTCGACAAGCTGCTGGCGCAGGAAGAGGTGTGGATACGCAAGGGCGTGGAAGCGCGCCGTACCCGCAGCGTGGCGCGCATCCAGCGCCTGGAGGCGATGCGCCTGGCGCATGCGGCGCGCCGCGATGTGCAGGGCAAGGTCAAGCTGGACATCGACACCGGCGGCGCCAGCGGCAAGATCGTGGCCGAGCTGGAGAATGTGTTCAAGAGCTATGGCGATCGCAGCATCGTGCGCGACTTCACCGCCACCATCCTGCGTGGCGACAAGGTCGGCCTGGTGGGCCCCAACGGTGCCGGCAAGACCACGCTGCTGAAGCTGATCCTGGGCGAGCTGGCACCCGACAGCGGCGAGGTGCGCCAGGGCTCGCGGCTCTCGGTGGCCTATTTCGACCAGATGCGCGATACGCTCAATCTGGACGCCACCCTGGCCGACACCATCAGCCCCGGCAGCGAGTGGATCGAGATCGGCAGCCAGAAGAAGCATGTGAAGAGCTATCTGGGCGACTTCCTGTTCTCGCCCGCGCGCGCCAACTCGCCGGTGAAGAGCCTCTCCGGCGGCGAACGCAACCGCCTGCTGCTGGCGCGCCTGTTCGCGCGCCCCGCCAATGTGCTGGTGCTGGACGAGCCCACCAACGACCTCGACATCGAGACCCTGGAGCTGCTGGAAGAGCTGCTGGCCGAGTACGACGGCACCGTCTTCCTGGTCAGCCACGATCGGCGCTTCCTCGACAACGTCGTCACCTCCACCATCGTCAGCGAGGGCGATGGGCGCTGGCGCGAGTACGAGGGCGGGGTGCAGGACTGGCTGCTGCAATCCAAGCGTGCCGCCGCGCTGCAGGCCAAGCAGGCGCCGGCCCCCGCGCCTGCACCGGCTGTGGCAGCGGCCCCGGCGGCGCCGAAGCGCAAGCTCAGCTACAAGGAGCAGCGCGAGCTGGACGAGTTGCCCGCCCGCATCGAGGCGCTGGAAACCGAGCAGGCCCAGGTGGCCGCGCTGCTGGCCGGCACCGAGCTCTACACCCAGGGTGCCGCGCGCCTGGCCGAGGTGACGGCGCGCGCCGGCCAGATCGAGGACGAGCTGATGGGCTTGCTGGAGCGCTGGGAAGCGCTCGGCGCGCGCTGAGGCCTAGCGCCGCTCGCGCAGCTGCTGCAGCAGGCGCCAGAAGCGCGCGTCCTGCGAGGTGGCGAAGTTGATGCGCATCAGCGTGCCGGCGCGGCGCGTCGGGCTGAACAGCAGGCCCGGCGCGATCAGCCAGCCGGCGTCCAGCATGCGCTGCGCCAGGCGTTCGGTGTCCATGCCCACCTCCAGCCAGCCGAACAGGCCTTGCGGCGGGGTCACGAATTCGCAGCCGGCCTCCTCGGCCAGGCGCACCACGCGCTGGCGTGCCGCGTCCAGCCGGGTGATGACGCGCTCGGCGTGGCGGCGCAGCTGGCCCTGCTCCAGGCAGATCGCCACCGCGCGGTCCATCATCGGGCTGGTGGTGAGGGTGGAGAGCAGCTTCAGCTCGGTGAGCTGGTGCACCTTGTCGGCGCTGGCCGCCACATAGCCGACGCGCCAGGCCGGCGTGAGGATCTTGGAAAAGCCCGACACATAGAGCGTGCGCTTGAGCCCGTCCAGGGCCGAGAGCCGCGGCGCATGATTGGGCGCCAGGAAGGCATAGGTGTCGTCCTCCACGATCATCAGGTCGGCCGCCTCGGCGAGCTTGAGGATCTGGTGCGCGCTGGCCAGCGAGAGGCTGTGGCCGGTGGGGTTGTGCAGCACCGAGACCGTCACATACATGCGCGGCCGGTGCTCCTCGATGAGGCGCGCCATCACGTCCAGATCGGGGCCCTGCTGGCCGCGCGGCACCGGCAGCAGGCGCATGCCCGCCTGCGACAGGCGCGCGTACTCGATCGCCCAGCCGGGGTCGTCCACCAGCACCGCATCGCCGGGGCTCAGCAGGCTGCGCGTGATCAGGTCCAGCGCATGGGTGGCGCCCACGGTGCTGACGATCTGCTCGGGCGCGGCATGCACGCCGATGTCCTCCAGCCTGCGCGCCAGCGCGGCGCGCAGGCGCGGGTCGCCACCGGGCTCACCGTACTGCAGGGCCAGCTGGTCGGGCTCCTCGCTCTGGCTGACGACGCGGCGCATCGCGCTCTGCAGCATCGGCAGGTCCAGCCAGTCGCCCGGCAGGGTGCCCAGGCCCGGCGCATGGCGCGCGTCGGCCTGGAACATGCCGCGTATCAGGGCCGAGGCGTCGATCGGTGCGTTGCCCGCCGGGCTGGGGGCGGGCTGCTTGGCGTGCGGGCGCGCATCGCGCAGATCGCGCACGAAGAAGCCGCGCTGCTTGCGCGCCTCCAGCATGCCCGAGGCCAGCAGCTGGTCGTAGGCCGCCACCACCGTGTAGGGGCTCACGCCATGGTGGCGCGCGCATTCGCGCACCGAGGGCAGGCGCGCGCCCGGCAGCAGCAGGCGCTGCTGGATGCGTTCGGCAAAGCGCAGCGCCAGCTGCTGGGCCAGCGGGGTGCTGGCATCGCGCGAGAGGGGTGCGGCGGCGGCGCTGTGGCTCATGGTGGGCTCTCCGGCAATGAACGAACAACAATGCAGCAGCCAAGTGTACTGGTGCTGTATTGCCCCGGCGTCCTGCCGGCGCCCCGGCTCAGGGGCAGCCGCGCGGGCTGGCCTGGATGCCGCTGCTGAGCTTTTGCAGCTGCAGCAGGGCCAGCACCTGGCCGCTGGCGCTGCGCAGCTCCAGCTGCAGGCGCGGCGTGCCATCGCTGCTGGGCACCAAGGCCTGCACGGTGCCCATCGCCAGCACTGGCTGGATCAGGCCGGCATCCAGGTAGCCGCCGAAGAAGGCGGCCGCGCCGCTGCCCGGCTGGCCCCATTCACCGCTGTAGCTCAGGCGTGGGCAGCCGCCCTCCAGCTTGAGCTCGTTGCCCTCGAAGCTCAGCACGAAGTCGGGGTTGCTGGCGCTGCTGGCGTACAGCACCTTGGCGGTGCCGGGGTGGTCGGGCGAGACGCCGCTGCTGCCGGGCGGCAGGCCGCAGGCCAGCTGGTCGGCCCAGGGGGCGCTGCACAGGGGGGCCGACTTGGCACCCGCCAGGGCCAGATAGCCGTGCGATTCGGTGGTCAGGCCCGAGCCTCCCGTGCCCGGCCCGCAGGCGCTCAGCAGCAGGCCCAGCAGGCCGGCGAGCAGATGGTTGGGCTTCATGGCTTCTCTCCCTCATTCATGGGTTCTGCATAGAAATAGACACCGAAGCGAGCCCGCTGGTTCTTCTGCGCCGCTTCGGCATGCTGGGCGTCGTCATTGAAACGGTCCTGGGCTTCCTGCATCACCAGCTTGAAAGCCTGGCGCCAGGCCTGGCGCGAGACCTGGTGCAGCCGCGCCACCGAGGCCGGAGTGAGTTCGTCCACGAAGATGGATTGCTCCAGGAACTTGTCCTCGCCCAGCAGGTTGGCGGTGCCCGCCGAGAGCGCATCGCGCAGGTTGTCGGCGCACAGCCAGGCCAGTTCCTCCATGCCCTGGCGGGGCGTGAACTCCTCGGCCAGCAGACGTATGCCTTCCGGCTCTTCGGCCACGCCGCCCAGGCGCAGCAATTCGTCCAGCACCGCGCGCGGCCGCACATCGCTGCTGACACGGGTGACGAGGGCGTCGAAGCTGTCGTCGCCGGCGCTGCGCGGCAGCAGCTTGGGGCGGCCCTGGGCGTCCAGGAAGGGGGCGTCGTTGAGCCAGCGGCCCACCACCTCGGCCGCCAGGCTGAGCGGGCGGAAGGCCTCGGCATCGGCGGCCTTGACCTCGGCGGGGCGCGTCAGGTTGCGCACATCGCGCCGGTGCACGCCCGACAGCAGGCTCACCGCGCTATCGGTCTGCGGCATGCCGCGCTGCTTCAGTTCCTGCTGCGCGGCGGCCAGGAATTCGGTCTTCAAGGCCTGGGCGAAGGCCGGGTAGGCGACGCCGCTCTTGATCAGCATGCGTGCCAGCGGCCGCACGACCTTGAGGCTGAACTCCAGCGCCAATGTGGCCGCGGACTTCATGCGCGGCTCCGCCCGGCGCGGCCTGCGCTCCTGCGTGGGTTGGTGTTCACTGCCTGTGGCATGGCGGCTGGGCCTCGTCTGGGTCTGGGGTCTGGCCTTGCGGCACGGCCGGCATTGTCAACCGGTTGACGTGGACTTTGATGTGTGGAATATTATCCCACATCGCACTCAAACGGAGGAGGAAAGCGATGACGAAAGTGAAAGCAAGCAACAACAACAGCGCAATGCGCGCGATGCTGATGGCGGGGCTGGTGGCGGCGGGGCTGAGCGCCTGCGGCGGCGGCGGTGGCAGCGAGACCGCCAAGCCGCTGGCCCTGCAGGGCACGGCGGCCGTGGGGCTGGCGGTGGCGGGCGGCCAGGTGCGCGCCAAATGCCTGAAGGGCGAGGGCACGACCAGCACCGCGGCGGACGGTAGCTACAAGCTGAGCATTCCCGCGGGCGAGCTGCCCTGCGCCCTCGAGCTCACGCATGCCAGCAGCGGCCTGCAGTTGCGCTCGCTGGCGGTGCCCGGCGGCAACGGCGAAATGGCCAACCTGACCCTGCTGACCGAGATGGTCACGACCAGGCTGGCGCGGCGCGATGCCGCGGCCTACTTCGCCGGCTTCGATGCCGCGGCCGGCAAGGCCCTCAGCGTCGACAAGGTCAAGCTGGCCCAGGCCGATGTGAGCAAGCTGCTGGCGCCCACCACCGAGATCCGCAACCTGGGAGACTTCCTCGGCACGCCGCTGAAGGCCGCCACGTCCGCCAACCCCAACCAGGGCGATGCGCAGGACAAGCTGCTGGACGCCCTGCACATGCGGCTCAGCAAGGCCCGCCAAGTGCAGTTGCTGGGCGTGCTGGCGAATGCCGCCGATCCGGTGGACCCAGCGCCGTTCCAGCCCTGGATCACGGTGGAGCCGCAGGCCGTGAGCATGCTGGCCGGCGCCAGCCAGACCCTGATGGCCGACCTCAACTACCCGCCCAATGTGGTCTATGTGCGCCAGCCGGTGAAGTGGGCGCTGCAGGAGGCCAATGGCGGCGCGGTCGAGGCACTCAACGGCCGCTATACCGCGCCGATGGCCAACGGTGTCTACCATGTGCGCGCCACGCGCGAGGATTTTGGCAGCGTGAGCGCCGATGTCACGGTGACGGTGGGTCAGTTGCTGAGCCTGGACCAGCGCAGCATCTCGGGCGTCAAGAAGGCGCGCAATGCGGCGGTGCTCGATCAGGCTGCCTGGGCCGAGCTGTGGAACCAGCATGTGGCCGGTAACTCGCCGGCACCGGCCCTGCCGGCGGTGGACTTCGGCACCCAGATGGTGGTGGCGGTGTTCCTGGGTGAGCGCGCCAACGGCTGCGCCAGCGTGGCGATCAGCGGGGTTGCGTCGAACGGCGCGGCGCTGCAGGTGGCGTACCAGGAAGGCAAGCCGCCGGCCGACAACGTGAGCTGCACGCAGGTGGTCAGCGCCCCGGCGCACCTGGTCAGGCTGCCCAGGTCGGCGCTGCCGGTGGAGTTCGTGCTGAAGCCCTGACCGGCTGTGCTGGTCAGCATGCCAATACAGAAAAGCTGGCTGATCGGCTGACTGTATTGGCCATGTACTGCATCCGGCCATAGACTGGCCGGATGCCTTCGCAGCCCCAAGCCCTCCCATCCACGGCCTCCAGCGCGCCCGCCGATCTGCGCCGCGGCCTGGCCCTGGGGGCGCTGGGGGTGTTCATCTTTGCGCTGAGCATCCCGATGACGCGCCTGGCCAGCGGCAGCGCCGAGGCGCCGCAACTGCCGCCCGAGTTCGTGGCGCTGGGGCGTGCGGCGCTGGCGGGGCTGCTGTCCATCGCCTATCTGCGCTGGACCGGGGCGCCGCGCCCGCAGGGGCGCCAATGGGCGCTGCTGGCTTTCACCGCCCTGGGCGTGGTGTTCGGCTGGCCGCTGCTGCTGGGTTATGCGGTGCGCCAGGTCGATGCCGTGCATGCCTCGGTGATCTCGGGCGTGCTGCCGCTGGCCACCGCGGTGATCGCGGCCCTGGCGTTGCGCCAGCGTCCCAGTCTGGGTTTCTGGGCCTGCGCGGTGGCCGGGCTGGCCCTGGTGCTGGGCTTTGCCTGGTGGCGCGGCGCGGCCGGCTTGCAGACGGCCGACCTGCTGCTGCTGGGCGCGGTGCTGAGCGCCGCGGCCGGCTATGTCAGCGGCGCCCAGCTGAGTGCGGCCATCAAGCCCGAGCAGGTGATCAGCTGGGTGCTGGTGCTGAGCCTGCCGCTGACGCTGCCCGCAGCCTGGCTGTTCTGGCCCGTGCAGCCGATCCGCGCGGCGGCCTGGGGCGGCTTTCTGTACGTGGCGCTGTTTTCGATGTGGCTGGGTTTCTTCGCCTGGTACCGGGCGCTGGCCCTGGGTGGCGCGGTGCGCGTCAGCCAGGTGCAGGTGCTGCAACCCTTTCTGTCCATGCTGCTGGCCGTGCCGATCCTGGGCGAGGCGCTGGATGGCGTGACCCTGCTGTTCGCGCTGGCCGTGATTGCCGTGGTCTGGCTGGGCAAGCGCATGCCCGTGCACGCGCTCGCGCAGGGGGCGCGATGAGGCTGCTGGGCGTGCTGGGCGGCATGAGCTGGGAATCCAGCGCGCATCTGTACGCGCTGCTGAATCGCGGCGTGGCCGCGCGCCTGGGCGGGCTGCACAGCGCCCCGGTGCTGCTGCACAGCGTGGATTTCGCCGACATCGAGGCGCGCCAGCGCGCCGGCGACTGGGCCGGTGCCGCTGCCCTGCTGGGCGCGGCCGGGGCGGGCCTGAAGGCGGCCGGCGCTGAAGGCCTGCTGCTGGCCACCAACACCATGCATCGCGTGGCCGACGCGATCGAGGCCGCGGCCGGCCTGCCGCTGCTGCACATCGTCGACGCCACCGCGCTGGCGCTGCGCGCGCAGGGCATCCGGCGTGCCGGGCTGCTGGCCACGCGCTACACCATGGAGCCGGGCTCCTTCTATCACCTGCGCATGCAGCGCCATGGCATCGAGCTGCTGACGCCCGCGGCGGCGCAGGCGGACGAGGTGAACCGCATCATCTACGAGCAGCTGTGCCGCGGCCAGATCCTGCCGGCCTCGCGCCAGCTCTACCTGGATGCCGTGCGGGCGCTGGCCGGGCGCGGTGCGCAGGCGGTGATCCTGGGCTGCACCGAAATCGGCCTGCTGCTGGACGCCAGCGCGCAGCCGCTCAGCCCGCTGCCATTTTTCGACAGTACCGCACTGCAGGCGCAGGCGGCGGTGGATTGGATCTGTACCCCCGGTGGTACAACGACGGATTGATTTGCAGGAGACACAAGCAATGAGCACCATCTGGACCCAGGCGCGCCGCGCCGCGCGCATGAACCCGTCCATCATTCGCGAGATTCTCAAGGTCACCGAGAAGCCCGGCATCCTCTCGATGGCCGGCGGTCTGCCCTCGGCCGACACCTTCCCGGTGGAGGCGCTGAAGGCCGCTTGCGACAAGGTGCTGAGCGAGAACGCCAAGGAGGCCTTGCAGTACGCCGCCAGCGAGGGCTTTGCGCCGCTGCGCGAATGGGTGGCCAAGCGCGTCTCCTCGCTGGGCATGCAGGTCGACCCGGACCAGGTGCTGATCACCAGCGGCTCGCAGCAGGGCCTGGACCTGGTGGGCAAGATCCTGTGCGACGCCGGCGCGCCGGTGGCGGTGGAAACGCCCACCTATCTGGGCGCGCTGCAGGCCTTCACGCCCTACGAGCCGATCTTCACCAGCCTGGCCAGCGACGAGCAGGGCCCCCTGCCCGAGGCCTTTGCCAAGCTGCCGCATGACGCGCCGGGCACGCGCTTCGCCTATCTGCTGCCGAACTACCAGAACCCCACCGGCCGCGTCATGAGCCTGGAGCGCCGCCAGGCCGTGATGGCCGCGGCCAAGGCGGCCGGCGTGCCCATCGTGGAAGACAACCCCTATGGCGACCTCTGGTTCGACGAGCCGCCGCTGCCCTCGCTCTCCTCGATGTGGCCCGAGGGCTCCATCTATCTGGGCTCCTTCTCCAAGGTGCTGACGCCGGGCTTCCGGCTGGGTTACATCATCGCCCCCAAGGAGCTCTACCCGAAGCTGCTGCAGGCCAAGCAGGCGGCCGATCTGCACACGCCGGGCTTCAACCAGCGCGTGGTCTACGAGGTCATCAAGAACGGCTTCCTGGACGAGCATGTGCCCAAGATCCGTGCCCGCTACAAGGCGAATCGCGATGCCATGGCCACGGCGCTGAAACAGCATCTGCCGGCGGGCTGCGAATGGCAGAGTCCCAAGGGCGGCATGTTCTTCTGGATCCGCCTGCCGGCCGGCCTGGACGCCATGGCCCTGCTGCCGCAGGCGGTGGAGGCGAACATCGCCTATGTGCCGGGCGCTGCCTTCTACGCCAGCGCACCGGACCCGCGCGCGCTGCGCCTCTCCTTCGTGACGCTGACGCCCGAGCTGATCGCCGAGGGCGTGGAAATCCTCGGTCGCGTGCTACACGAGGCGCTGGAAACGCAGGCCGAGCCGACGCCCTGAGGGCCGCTGCTCACCGTAGCAGCAGGAAGTGATCGGCCAGCAAGAAGCCGAACAGCGCGAACAGGTAGGCGATGGAGAAGCGGAAGCTCATCATCGCCTGCAGCTTGTCGCGCCGCAGCCGGTAGTTCCATTGCAGATAGCGCGCGCCGATCAGCAGCGTGCCCAGCAGGTAGGGCCAGCCGCTCATGCCGATGGCCCAGGGCAGCAGGCTGGTGAACACCAGCGCCCAGGTGTATTGCAGGATGCGCCGGCTGGTATGCGCCACGCCATGTGTGACCGGCAGCATCGGCACGGCGGCGCGTGCATAGTCCTCGCGCCGGTGGATCGCCAGGGCCCAGAAATGCGCCGGCGTCCAGATGAAGATGATGAGAAAGAGCAGCAGGGCGCCGGGCTCGAGCTGCCCCTGCACCGCCACCCAGCCCAGCAGCGGCGGCGCGGCGCCCGCGGCACCGCCGATGACGATGTTCTGCGGCGTCGCATGTTTCAGATACAGGCTGTAGATGCCGGCATAGCCGATCAGCGAGCCCAGCGTGAGCGCGGCGCACAGCGGGTTGGTGTAGGCCACCAGCAGCGCCATGCCGGCGCTGCCCAGCAGCAGCGCGTAGGCCAGCACCTGGGGCGCGCCGAGGCTGCCGGTGGGCAGGGGGCGGCCGCGCGTGCGTGCCATCAAGGCGTCGATGCGCCGGTCCACCAGGTGATTGACGGCGGCGGCGGCGCTTGCCACCAGGGCGATGCCCAGATTGCCGAACAGCAGCACCTGCCAGTCCGGCAGGCCGGGGCGGGCCAGCAACATGCCCACCAGCACGGTGAAGCTCATCAGCGCCACCACGCGCGGCTTGCCGAGCTCGAAGTAGCTGCGCCAGAGCGGCCGGCGCGCGCCGGCGAGATCCAGGCTGAGGCTGGAATCGTTGCTCATGTCATTTGAAATAGAAGCTGCGCATCTGGTGCACCCAGCTGGCCTCGCTGAACATCAGCCCGATCAACACCGCCAGCAGCAGCGGCGGCAGCAGGATGGCGTAGATGAGCGCCAGCCGCTCCCAGGCCATGTGCATGAACACGGCGACGATGAGCCCGGCCTTGAGCGCCATGAAGGCGAGGATCAGGGTCCAGCGCAGCAGGCCATGGAACTGGAAATAGTCCACCAGATAGGACATGGTGCTGAGCACGAACAGCAGGCCCCAGACCTTGAAATACAGGGCGATCGGAGGCTGCTGGTGCTCTTGACTGCTTGCATGCATGGCTGACCTCACCACAGGTAGAAGAGCGCGAAGATGAAGACCCACACCAGGTCCACGAAGTGCCAGTAGAGGCCGGCGATCTCGACGATCTGGTAGTTGGGCCCGCCCGGCCCATGCTCGTAGCGACCCTGCTGCACGCGCCGCGCCACGATGGCCAGGTAGATCACCCCGGCCGAGACATGCAGGCCGTGGAAGCCGGTGATCATGAAGAAGCAGGCGCCGAACTGGGCCGCACCCATCGGATTGGCCCAGGGCCTTACACCCTCGTGGATCAGCTTGGTCCACTCGAAGGCCTGCATGCCCACGAAGGTGGCGCCCAGCAGGGCGGTGGCCAGCATCAGCGCCGCGGCCGCGCCGCGCTGGCGCCGGTAGGCGCAGTTCACCGCCATCGCCATGGTGCCGCTGCTGCTGATCAGCACGAAGGTCATGATGGCAATCAGGAGCAGCGGCACCGGCTGGCCGGCGATCTGCAGCGAGAACACCTCGCTGGGATTGGGCCAGGGCACGGTGGTGCTGTTGCGCACCGCCATATAGCCGGTGAGGAAGCAGCTGAACACAAAGGTGTCGCTGAGCAGGAAGATCCACATCATGGCCTTGCTCCAGGGCACCTGGAAGGCCTGCTGGTCGGCTGCCCAGTCCTCGACGAGGCCGCGCCAGCCTGGGGTGCTGCTGCCGGTGGTGGAGCTGGCGGTCATGGGGGGGCTCCTTGGTGGTGCCGGTTCAGCGCGTGCCGCAGATGGCGCGCACCAGTTCGGGGGTTAGCCAGCCCAGGGTGGCGTAAAGCAATGCCCAGAGCAGCAAGAGGAAATGCCAGAAGCGTGCGCACAGCGCCAGGCCCATGGCGCGCTGGGCGGCATCGGCCCGCGGCCAGGCGCGCAGGCAGCGCCACCAGCCCCACAGGCCGCCCAGCACGTGCAGGCCATGCATGGCGGTGAGCAGGTAGAGAAAGCTCGCCGCCGGGTTGCCGCTCGGCAGCACGCGTGCCGCCGCCAGGGCCTGCCAGCCCCAAAGCTGCACCAGCACAAAGGCGAGGGCACAGAGGCCGCCCCAGCGCAAGCCGCGGGCGTCGCGCGTGGCGGAGCGGCGGCCCAGTTCCAGCGCCAGGCCGCCCAGCGCCAGCAGGGCGCTGCTGAGCATGAACTGCCAGGGCAGGGCGAGCGGGAAGCCCTCCAGCCCGTTCAGCCGCATCACATAGGCCACCAGCAGCAGGAAGAAGATCGAGCTCGACACCGCCATCATGAACCACAGGCCGGTGCTGGCGGCGGCCTGCGGGCGTGGCCAGGCGCCGGTTTGCAAGGGGGCGGCCAGGCCGGTCATGCCAGTTGCTCCCGGGGCGTGCCATGGCTGGCGTCGGGGCCCTCGACACCGCCGGCGGACAGCGGTGCGGTCTGCGGGATGAAGTCCTCCGGTGCGCCCGGCACGCTATAGGCATAGGCCCAGCGGTGTACCACCGGCAGGGTGACACCCCAGTTGCCATGGCGCGGCGGGGTGTCGGGGGTGAACCATTCCAGCGAGGCGGCGCGCCAGGGATTGGGCTCGGCCCTGCGGCCGGCCTTCAGGCTCCACAGCAGGTTGAACACGAACACCAGCTGGGTGATGCCCACGATGATGGCCGCTACCGTGATGAAGGTGTTGAGCTGGTGGGCCGAATCGGGGATGAACTGGTAGTTCCGGTACTCGTAGTAGCGCCGCGGCATGCCCAGCAGGCCGAGGTAATGCATGGGGAAATAGATCGCGTAGGTGCCGATGAAGGTGACCCAGAAATGCAGGTGGCCGAGGCGATCGTCCAGCATGCGGCCGCTGATCTTGGGGTACCAGTGGTAGATCGCGCCGAACACCACCAGCAGCGGCGCCACCCCCATCACCATATGGAAATGCGCCACCACGAAGTAGGTGCCCGAGAGCGGGATGTCCACGCTGACGTTGCCGAGGAAGAGCCCGGTCAGGCCGCCAATGATGAAGGTGGAGATGAAGGCGAGCGCGAACAGCATCGGCACGCTCAGATGTATATCGCCGCGCCACAGCGTGAGCAGCCAGTTGTAGACCTTGATCGCGGTGGGCACGGCAATGATGAGGGTGCTGGTAGCGAAGAAGAAACCGAAGTAGGGGTGCATGCCGCTGACGAACATATGGTGGGCCCACACCACGAAGCTCAGCACGCCGATCGCCAGGATGGCCCACACCATGGTGCGGTAGCCGAAGATGCATTTGCGCGCATGCACGCTGATGAGGTCGGAGACGATGCCGAAGGCCGGCAGCGCGACGATATAGACCTCGGGGTGGCCGAAGAACCAGAACAGGTGCTGGAACAGCAGCGGGCTGCCGCCCTTGGTCTCGGTGATCTGGCCCATCGAGACCAGCGCGGGCATGAAGAAGCTGGTGCCTATGGTCTTGTCCAGCAGCATCATGATGCCGCTCACCAGCAGGGCCGGAAAGGCCAGCAGGGCCAGGATGGTGGCGGTGAAGATGCCCCAGACGGTGAGCGGCATGCGCAGCAGGCTCATGCCGCGGGTGCGCGCCTGCAGCACCGTGGTGACATAGTTCAGGCCGCCCATGGTGGCGGCGACGATGAAGATCACCAGCGAGACCAGCATCAGGATGATGCCCCAGTCGTGGCCGGGCGTGCCGGGCAGGATGGCTTGCGGCGGATACAGCGTCCAGCCCGCGCCGGTGGGGCCGCCGGGCACGAAGAAGCTGATCATCAGCACCACCACCGAGAGCAGGTAGACCCAGAAGCTCAGCATGTTCAGGTAGGGGAACACCATGTCGCGTGCCCCCACCATCAGCGGGATCAGGTAGTTGCCGAAACCGCCCAGGAACAGCGCGGTGAGCAGGTAGATCACCATGATCATGCCGTGCATGGTGACGAACTGGTAATAGCGCTCGGCGTTGATGAATTCGAACTGGCCCGGGAAGCCGATCTGCAGCCGCATCAGATTGGACAGCAGCAGGCCCACCAGGCCTACCAGCACCGCGGTGCCGCCATACTGGATCGCGATCACCTTGTGGTCCTGGCTCCAGACGTACTTGGTCCAGAAGCTCTGCGGTTCGTCATGCTCGGAATGGCTCATGCGCTCCTCGTTGGTCAGGGCTGTCTATTTGCCGCGCGACTCGATATAGGCCACCAAGGCGTTGACCTCGTCGCTGCTGAGTTCGATCTTGGGCATGATGGGCGCAAAGCCCTTCACAACGCGTGCCTGCGGGTCGGTGATCTCGCCGCGCAGGAACGCCGCATCCACCTGGTGCGTGCTGCCATCGGTGAGGGTCTCGGTCTTGCCGTACAGGCCCTTCCAGGTCGGGCCCACGCCGGCCGAGCCGTCCACGCTGTGGCAGGCCACGCAGGCCTTGGCCTTGGCCAGCGCCTCGCCGCGCGCCGCCGGGGTGTCGGCCACCGCGGCTGCGGCGGCCGGTTGACTGAAGCGCGCCTGGCCGCCCAGCCAGCTCTGGAACTGCGGCAATGCCTCCACCACCACGCTGCCGCGCATATTGGCGTGGCCGATGCCGCAGAGCTGCGCGCACAGGGCCTCGTAGCGGCCCGCCTCGGTGGGCGTGAACCAGAAGCTGGTGACAGTGCCGGGCACCATGTTCAGGCGCGCGCGCATCGGCGGCATGTAGAAGTCGTGCAGCACATCGGCCGAGCGCAGCAGGAATTTCATCGGCTGGTTCAGCGGCAGATGCAGCTCCGAGCCCTCCACCAGCACATCGTCCTGGCCATTGGGGTCGGCCGGGTCCAGGCCATAGGGATTGCTGGCCGTCATGAAGCGCGCATCGCTGCCGCCGAACTTGCCGTCGGCGCCGGGGAAGCGGTAGCGCCACTGCCATTGCTTGCCCAGCACCTCGACCAGCATGGCGTTGGCGGGCGGGCGCACATAGTCGGCGTAGACCAGCAGGCCGGGCGCCAGCAGGCCGATGATGCCCAGCGCCGTGATGCCGATCAGCCAGCGTTCCAGCCGGTGGTTCTCGGGCTGGTAGGCGGCACGCTGGCCGGGCTTGTGCTTGAAACGCACGAGCAGCCAGACCAGCAGCAGGTTGAGGACGACGAAGAACAGGCCGGTCACCGCGAAGGTGATGTCCAGCGTGCGGTCCATCTCCAGCCAGTTGGATGCCAGCGCCGGGGCATGCCAGGGGTTGACGAAGTGGAACACCAGCGAACCCAGCACCATGATGATCAACACCAAGGCCAAGATCATGCCCAGCTCCTTCCAGCGTATGGAGGCTGCGCCCGGCGCAGCGAACCTGCTTGTCAGTGAGGCGTGCGGTACAGGGCCAGGCGCCAGTAGGTGCTGGCGGCGCTGATGCCGAAGATCAGGTGCGCGATGAAGGTGCCCCAGCCGCGCAGCTCGCTCATCCAGGGGAACACCGTGCTCATGGCGTGGAAGTTCACGAAGTAGACCACCACGCCGGCCGCGGCCCCGATCACCTCCATCATGGCGGCGCTGGACTCGTAGTGGAAGCCGGCGATCACATAGGCCATGCAGATGCCGAACACCAGGCCAAGCACATAGTGGGTTAGCAAGGCGACGCTGACAACGGCGAAGTCGAAGCCGGAGCCTTGCAGGACCTGTGGCCCGAGCATGATGGCGGCCACCAGACGCGAGGTATGCCAGGGGCTGACGTCATTCAGTACCGCCGACCAGACCAGCTCCAGCACCATCATCACGGCACCGGCCACCAGGCCTGCGATGCAGGCCACCGGCCAGTCCGGCGTGCCCTGCGACCATCGATGCGATTGCGCTTGTGCATGCATGGCGACCTCCTCAGCAGGGCAGCGATCAAGACGATCGACACACCTGGTAGCTGGCCTCCGCTTGCGACGCGTGCAAGCGCTTAGGCGAATGGAGTGACGGATTGCTTTTGACTCGCGTCAACACGGTTTATATACCCCGCCCGATGGGCCCGCAAGGGTAAAGACGCGCAGCCTCGCGGCGCTGGGGTCATGCCTTGCCTTGTGCGGTCAAGCCGGCAATACAGTGTGTGTGCATGGCCGCTTGGCTGTACTGGTGTCGGTGGCCGTCAGCCCCCTAATATCGGCCCGGGCCGCTTGGGCCTGCCGCCAATCCGGAGCCATGAAGTCACGACGTTTTGCCCAGGTGGATGTGTTCACCGACCTGGCCCTGCGGGGCAACGCACTGGCGGTGGTGGTCGACGCCGAGGGGCTCAGTGATGCGCAGATGCAGGCGCTGGCGTGCTGGACGCAGCTGTCCGAGACCACCTTCTTGCTGCCGCCCAGCGACCCGGCCGCCGACTACCGCCTGCGCATCTTCACGCCGGCCGGCGAGCTGCCCTTTGCCGGCCATCCGACCCTGGGCTCGGCGCATGTCTGGCTGAGCCACGGCGGTGCGCCCAGGCGCGCGGACGAGCTGGTGCAGCAATGCGGCGTCGGCCTCGTGCGCGTGCGGCGCGACGGCACGCGCCTGGCGTTTGCGGCGCCGCCGTTGCGGCGCAGCGGGCCGGTGGAGGCGGCGCTGCGCGAGCAGGTGGCGCGGTCCTTGCGCCTGGCCGAGCAGGACTTGCTCGATGTGGTCTGGGTCGCCAATGGTCCTCCCTGGATCGGCGCCAGGTTGCGCAGCGCAGCCGCGGTGCTGGCGCTGCAGCCCGACTATTCGGCCATGCAGGGCCTCGAGCTGGGCGTGGTGGGCGCCTATCCCGAGGGCGCGCCGGCGCAGTTCGAGGTGCGCGCCTTCGTGCCGGGGCTGCCCCAGCCCGAAGACCCCGTCACCGGCAGCTTGAACGCCGGCCTGGCGCAATGGATGATGGGCGCCGGGCTGGCGCCCGCGGCCTATGTGGTTTCACAGGGCACGGCCTTGCAACGCGCGGGCCGGGTTCATGTGCGGCGCCAGGGTGATGACATCTGGATCGGCGGCGATATCACGCCCCTGATCCAAGGACAGATAAGGCTTTGACGACGATGGAAACCGATCATCTGGTGGTGGCGGCGGCCAGCCTGGCGCAGGGCCGGGCCTGGTGCGAGCAGGTGCTGGGCGTCACGCCGCTGCCCGGTGGCAAGCACGCCTTGATGGGCACGCACAACTGCCTGCTCAATATCAGCTCGGCGCTGTATCCGCGCTGCTATCTGGAGATCATTGCCATGGACCCCGAGGCGCCGCCGCCGGGCCGCGCGCGCTGGTTCGACCTGGACCAGCCCGCCCTGCAGCAGCGCCTGCAGGATGGCGCGGGCCTGATTCATTGGGTGGCGCGGGTGCCGAATCTGGATGCGGCGCTGGCGCAGTGCCGCAGCGAGGGCGTGGACGCGGGCGAGCCCGTGGCGGCCTCGCGCGGCGCGCTGAGCTGGCGCATCGCGCTGCGCGAGGACGGGCGGCGGCTCAAGCGCGAAGCCTTGCCGGTGTTGATCGAGTGGGGTGCCGCCCACCCTTGCGACCAGATGCCCGCCAGCGGGGTGCAGTTGCTGGCCCTGGAGGCGCGCGACGGCCTGCGTGCCCGCCTGGCCACGCCGCGCGGCGAGATCGTGCTGGAGCAGATTGGATGATGACGGTGACCGAAGACCTGTTTCGAGAAGACGCGCAGTTGACCGAATGCCAGGCGCGCGTGCTGCGCGTGGACGAGCGCGGCGTGCTGCTGGACCGCACGGTGTTCTATCCGCTGGGCGGCGGCCAGGCCGGCGATGCCGGCGAACTGCTGCTGCCCGACGGCCGCGCGCTGCGCATCGCCGATACCCGCAAGGGCGAGCCGGGCGAGATCCTGCATCTGCCGGCGCCGGAGCAGCCGGAGCTGCTGGCGGCCTTGCTGCCGGGGCTGGCCGTCAGCGCCCGCATCGACTGGGCGCGCCGGCATGCGCATATGCGCTTTCACACCGCCACCCACCTGCTGTGCGCGCTGGTGCCGCATCCGGTGGACGGTTGCTCGATCACCGCGCAATACGCAAGGCTGGACTTTCACATGACCGAGCCGCTGGACAAGGACGAGCTCACGGCCGGGCTGGCGCGTCTGGTCGCCGAAGCGCATGCCGTCAGCCACAGCTGGATCAGCGATGCGGAGCTGGAGGCCAACCCCGGCCTGGTGCGCAGCATGAGCGTGCAACCCCCGCGCGGCTCGGGCCGGGTGCGGGTGCTGCAGATCGAGGGGGTGGACCTGCAACCCTGCGGCGGCACGCATGTGTCGAACACGGCCGAGATCGGTGCCGTGGTGGTCAGCAAGATCGAGAAGAAATCGGCCAAGACCCGAAGGGTCGTATTGGGGTTTGCAACATGACGATGAAGCTATTGGGCAAGGCCGCGTCGATCAATGTGCGCAAGGTCTTGTGGACCTGCGCCGAGCTCGGCCTGGACTACCAGCGCGAGGATTGGGGCGCGGGCTTTGCCGATCCCCAGACGCCCGCGTTCCTCAAGCTAAATCCGAACGGCATGGTGCCGGTGCTGCTCGACGGCGACTTCGTGCTGTGGGAGAGCAACAGCATCTGCCGCTACCTGGCTGCGCGCCAGGCGCGCAGCGATCTGCTGCCGGCAGCACCGCGGCAGCGCGCCCTGGTCGAGCAATGGATGGACTGGCAGGCCGGCGAGCTGAACAACAGCTGGCGCTATGCCTTCATGAGCCTGGTGCGCCAGAGTCCGGCGCACCAGGACGCCGCGGCGCTGGCCGCCGGCGTGGCGGGCTGGAATCGCCACATGGCCATGCTGGATGCGCAGCTGGCGGCCGGCGGCCCTTACGTGCTCGGGGCCGACTTCACGCTCGCCGATGTGGTGCTGGGCCTGTCGGTGCACCGCTGGGCCGCGGCGCCGCTGGCGCATGCCGAGCTGCCCGCCGTGCGCGCCTATTACGAGCGCTTGAGCGTGCGGCCGGGCTTTATGGCGCACGGCCGCAACGGGCAGCCCTGAGCGGGCGATCAGTCGTTGCGGAAGTTGTCGTGGCAGGCCTTGCAGGTCCTGGCCGTATTGCCGAAGGCGGCCTTCAACTGGTCCAGGTTGTTGGCCTTGGCGGCCAGGGCCAGCTTGGCGGCCTCGGTCTGCAGGTTCTTGGCGGCCTCGTCGAACTTGGCGCGCTCGCTCCAGACATTGGCCTTGGGGCTGCCCTTCTCGTTGCCGCCCGTGCCTTCCACAAAAGCCATGTAGGGCAGCTTGGCGATCTCCGCCACGATCTCGGCATTGGCCGCCGCGGCCGCGCCGTCGAAGGGCACGCGACCCTGCGCCATCGCGCCGATGCGGCCGAAATGCGTGGCCATCACCGTGAACGCCGCCTTGCGGTACTTGACCGCATCTTCAGGCTTCTGGAACTGGGCGTGAGAGGGCAGGGCGCTGCACAGGCCGACGGCCAGGGCGATCACGTAACGCTTCATGCTTGAAATCCTTGCAGTGTTGGGCTAGCTGGTGCCGGGTCTTGCCCGGGCCCGCGAGTGTATGCAGGGTCGAAATGTTTGGGTTATCGTCGGCCCATGTCCCTTTACCAACAGCGCTTTCTGCCATGAACGAGGCGACGGCCGAATTGCGAGCCCGGGTGCGCGTGTGGGATCTGCCGACGCGGCTGTTCCACTGGGCGCTGGTGCTGGCCGTGCTGGGCTCGGTGCTGAGTGCCAAGCTGGGCGGCGATGCCATGGTCTGGCATATGTGGCTGGGCTATGCGGTGCTGACCCTGGTGGCGTTTCGCGTGCTGTGGGGCCTGGTGGGCGGCCATTGGTCGCGCCTGCATCATCTGATCTACAGCCCGGCGGCGATCTGGCGCTATGTGCGCCACCGGCCCCGGCCGGGTGAGCGCTTCGATATCGGCCACAACCCGTTGGGCGGGCTTTCAGTGCTGGTGATGCTGGCCTGGCTGCTGGTGCAGGTCGGCTCGGGGCTGATCGCCGACGACGAGATCTCCGTCACCGGCCCGCTGATCCGCTTCGTCACCAGCGAGCAGAGCCTGGCCTGGACGGCCTATCACAAGCACCTGGGGCAATGGGGCTTGCTGGCCCTGGTGGCCCTGCATGTGCTGGTGGTGCTGTTCTACCGCTTCGGCAAGGACCGCGATCTGCTGGGCCCGATGTTCAGCGGCGACAAGCAGCTGCCCGCCCATGTGCCGGCGTCGCGCGATTCGCTCGCCACGCGCGTGTTCGCGCTCACCCTGCTGGGCGCCTGCGGTGCTGCGGTCTACCTGCTGGTGAGTCTGGGCTGATGGGTACACTGCCGGCCTGCATGGAAACACCCGATATCAGTCTGGTTCTGCCGGATACCCCCGAAGGCTTTGCACGCACCCGCGAGATCCTGCGCGAGTACGCGCAGTCCCTGGGCGTCGATCTGTGCTTCCAGAATTTCGAGGCCGAGCTGGCCGGTTTGCCGGGTGAATACGCCCAGCCCGCCGGCCTGATGCTGCTGGCCATGGTGGATGGTCAGCTGGCCGGCTGCGGCGGCTTTCGCCCGGCGCCGGATGTGGACTATCCGAATGCCTGCGAGATGAAGCGCCTCTTTGTGCGCCCGGCCTTCCGGCGTTTCGGCCTCGGGCGCTTGCTGGCCCAGGCCCTGATCGACCGGGCCACCGAGTCGGGCTATTCGGCCATGCTGCTGGATACCCTGGACGATATGGAGGCGGCGCGTGGCCTCTATGAAAGCCTGGGCTTCGAAGAGATCCCGCCCTATTACTTCAACCCGATCGCGGGCGCCCACTATCTGAAAGTGGAACTGGGCTGAGTTACGGCCTGGTACGGCCTTAGCATCGCGGCATGAGCGTTGTTGTCGAACTTGCCTGCCCGCAGCCCGCCACCCTGGGCGAATCGCCGCTGTGGCACCCTTTGGAGCAATGCCTCTATTACGTGGACATCGCCGCGCGCCAGGTCTTGTGCCTGCGCGAGGGCGAGGCGCAGGTCTGGCAGCTGGACAGCGAACCGGGTTGCATCGCGGCGCTGGCGGGCGGTGGCCTGCTCGTCGCGCAGCGCAACGGCCTGTGGCGGCTGGACACGGCCAGTGGCGCGCATGAGCGCCTGATGCCGCCCCCCTTTGATCCCGGCCAGCAGCGTTTCAACGATGGCAAGCCCGACGCCCAGGGGCGCTTCTGGGTCGGCACGATCGACGACGCGCGCCGGCCCGAGGCGGGCCTCTACCGCGTGGCCGGCGGGCAATGCCAGCGCATGGTCGATGGCATCACCACCGCCAACGGCCTGGCCTGGAGCCCGGATCAGCGTTGCATGTATGGCGCCGATACCAAGGCCCATGCCATCTACGCCTGGGATTTCGATGCCGGCAGCGGTGCCATCAGCCAGCGCCGCGTGTTCGCGCAGTTCGAGCCGCGCCAGGCCGATCAGGCCCTGGATGATTATGCCGGCCGGCCCGATGGCGCGGCGGTGGATGCCGAGGGCTGCTACTGGGTCGCGATGTTCGAGGGTCAGCGCCTGCTGCGCTTGTCGCCTTCCGGCGCGCTGTTGCAAACCGTGCGGCTGCCGGTGCGCTGCCCCACCATGCCGGCATTTGGCGGCCCGGACCTGCGCACGCTCTACATCACCACGGCACGCGAGAAGCGCCCCGCCGAGGAGTTGGCCGCCCAGCCCTGGGCCGGTTGCGTGCTGAAGCTGCGGGTGGATGTGCCGGGGCTGCCGGCCCAGTTTGCACGCCTCTGAAGCCCCGCGGGCAGGGTAATCCACGGGTGGCTAAAGCCACAGCGTGCGCTTTGTCAAGCCCGGCCGCAAAGGCATGTGCATCGCTGCGTTACCTGGGTGTAAGGGGAAACCACATATAATCCTTGGGTTTTGCTGATTGCACCCCTAAGCCGTGAGCCCTGAGAACCTGCGCGCCCGTGACAATGCCGCGCCGCAGGCCAGGCCTGACGATGCCTGGGGAGATGAGGTCGGCGAAGAGCCTTTCAAGGTGCTGTCGCGTGAAGAAGCGCAAAGCCTGAGAGCCAGGTGGCCTGATACGTTGTTGAAATGGTCGCCGTGGCGCCTGGTGATGGTGCAGGCCCTGGCAGGTGTGGTGATGGCTGCGCTCTGGTGGTTGTTCACGCAGGAGAGCAGCAAGGCGTGGTCGGCGCTGTGTGGCGCGATTGCGGTGGTGGTGCCGAACGGCCTGATGGCCTGGGGTGCCACGCGACGAACGGTGACGGATGCGGGAGCGGCCTTGCTCTCGATGATGTTCTGGGAGTCGGTCAAGATTTTGCTGGCCATTGCCATCCTGGTGGTGGTGGCCAAACGGGTGGCGGATCTGAGTTGGCTGGCGATGCTGGTGACCATGATCCTCTGCCTGAAAGTTAATTGGCTGGTCCTGCTCACGCGGGGCCGTTCTACAAGCATTAGTGACGGAAACTGACGATGGCAGCCGAAGGACACGCGCCGAACGCGGGCGAATACATCCAGCACCACCTGCAGCACATGCAGGTCAATTTCTCGGGGCAGGCGGTCAAGCAGGCCAGCATCGTTGACTTCAGCCTGTTCAATCTGGACTCGCTGATCTATTCGGTGATCCTGGGCGTGATTGGCTGCTTCATCCTGTGGCGCGCCGCGCGCAAGGCCACCTCGGGCGTGCCGGGCCGCTTCCAGGCTGCCGTTGAAATCATTGCCGAAATGGTCGAGAACCAGGCCAAGGGCGTGATCCACAACGCCGCCAGCCGCAAGGTCATCTCGCCGCTGGCCCTGACCGTGTTCGTCTGGATCTTCCTGATGAACTTCATGGACATGCTGCCGGTGGACCTGCTGCCCTCGGCCTGGACCCAGGTCTATGCCTCGATGGGCCACGATGCGCACCATGCCTATATGCGTGTGGTGCCCACCGCCGATCTCTCCACCACGCTGGGTCTGTCGACCAGCGTGCTGCTGATGTGCTTCTTCTACAGCGTCAAGATCAAGGGCGTCGGTGGTTGGACGCATGAACTGCTGGCTGCGCCGTTCGGCGACAAGTGGTTCCTGTATCCGGTCAACTTCCTGATGCAGATGATCGAGTTCGCTGCCAAGACCGTCTCGCACGGCATGCGACTGTTCGGCAATATGTTTGCCGGCGAACTCGTGTTCATGCTGATCGCGCTGATGGGCGGTGTCTGGGCCTGGGAGCTGAACCCCCTCACGGGTGGTTTCTGGCTGGGCTTCGGTCATGTGGTGGCCGGTACGGTGTGGACGCTGTTCCACATCCTGATCATCACCTTGCAGGCCTTCATCTTCATGATGTTGACCTTGATCTACACGGGCCAGGCGCACGACTCGCACTGATTCCCAAGCAGTTCTTCTCTTTCCCTTTTCTTCAATTTCTTTCTTTTCATTCCATTCAGGAGCTAATCATGGAAAACATCCTCGGTCTCGTCGCGCTGGCTTGCGGTCTCATCGTTGGTCTGGGCGCTCTGGGCGCTTCTATCGGCATCGCGCTGATGGGTGGCAAGTTCCTGGAATCGTCGGCTCGCCAGCCTGAGCTGATGAACGAACTGCAAACCAAGATGTTCATCTTGGCTGGTCTGATCGACGCTGCCTTCCTGATCGGTGTGGCTATCGCTCTGCTGTTCGCATTCGCCAAGCCCTTCGCGATCTAAGCGGCTCGCTTACCTTTCACGGTTGAAAGGATCGTGCTGTGAATATCAACGCAACCCTGTTCCTGCAAGCGATCGTCTTTGCGATCCTTGTGTGGTTCACCATGCGCTTCATTTGGCCGCCTGTGATGAAGGCGCTGGATGAGCGTGCGCAGAAGATCGCTGACGGGCTGGCTGCGGCCGACAAGGCCAAGAGCGAATTGGCAACCGCCAACAAGCGCGTTGACGAGCAACTGAGCCAGGCGCGCAACGAAACCACCAAGCAATTGGCCGACGCCGAAAAGCGCGCCGCTGCGATCGTGGACGAAGCGAAGAAGCGTGCAGAAGATGAAGGCGCCAAGATCGTGGCTGCTGCCAAGGCTGAGGCCGAACAGCAAGCCGCGCGTGCCCGTGAGGCCCTGCGCGAGCAGGTCGCCGCACTGGCCGTGAAGGGCGCCGAGCAAATTCTGCAACGCGAAGTCAATGCCAGCGTGCACGCCGAATTGCTGGGCCGTCTGAAGACGGAGCTGTAATCATGGCTGAGCTCGCAACCATTGCACGCCCTTACGCTGAAGCGCTCTACCAGGTCGCGGTCAAGCATGATGTGAAGGCCTGGGGCGCGGCGCTCGACGCGCTCGCCCTGGTCGCACAGGATGCCGATCTGCGCCAGTTCGCCGACAACCCCAAGGTCACGGCCGAGCAGGTGTACGCGGTGATGACCGCGGCCGCCAAGCAAGACCTGGCCCCGGAGCTGCAGAACTTTCTGCGCGCGGTGATCGAGAACAGCCGCCTGGCGGCGTTGCCCGAAGTGGTGGCGCAGTTCCACGTGCTGGCCAATGCCGCAGCCGGCGTGGCTGATGCGCAGATCTTCAGCGCCTATCCCATCGAAGCAGCCCAGCTGAGCGATGTGATCGGCACCCTGGAGAAGCGTTTCGGTCGCAAGCTCGAAGCCCATGTCACGCTGGAGCCTTCACTCATCGGCGGTATCCGTGTGGTGGTCGGCGACGAGGTGCTCGACACCTCCGTCAAGGCCCGCCTGGAACGCATGAAAGTGGCGCTCACAGCTTAAAAGCTAGCGCGAGAAGACACCTATTCCGATTCATCCCTGTGTCACCCGCGCTCTGGCAACAGACGCCCGACCAGATGGGAGCAAGCAATGCAACTGAATCCTGCTGAAATTTCCGAATTGATCAAGAGCCGCATCGAGGGCCTTGGCACATCGACGGACGTCCGCAACCAGGGCACCGTGGTGTCCGTCTCCGACGGTATCGTCCGCATCCACGGCCTGTCCGATGTGATGCAAGGCGAAATGCTGGAGTTCCCCGCCGCCGCCGATGGTCAACCCACCTACGGCCTGGCGCTGAACCTCGAGCGCGACTCCGTCGGTTCCGTGATCCTGGGTGCCTACGAGCACATCTCCGAAGGCGACACCGTGAAGTGCACGGGCCGCATTCTGGAAGTGCCCGTCGGCCCCGAGCTGATCGGCCGTGTCGTGAACGCCCTGGGCCAGCCGATCGACGGCAAGGGCCCGATCAACGCCAAGATGACGGACGTGATCGAAAAGGTCGCTCCTGGCGTGATCGCCCGTAAGAGCGTGGACCAGCCGGTGCAGACCGGTCTGAAGTCCATCGACTCGATGGTGCCCGTGGGCCGCGGCCAACGCGAGTTGATCATTGGCGACCGTCAGACCGGCAAGACTGCCGTCGCGATCGACGCCATCATCAACCAAAAGGGTCAGAACATGACCTGCATCTACGTCGCCATCGGCCAGAAGGCGTCGTCGATCAAGAACGTGGTGCGTGCCCTGGAAGCCAACGGCGCGATGGACTACACCATCGTGGTGGCCGCCTCGGCCTCCGAGTCGGCTGCCATGCAGTACGTCTCGGCCTACTCCGGCTGCACCATGGGCGAGTACTTCCGCGACCGCGGCCAAGACGCCCTGATCGTGTATGACGACCTGTCCAAGCAAGCCGTGGCCTATCGCCAGGTCTCGCTGCTGCTGCGTCGTCCGCCCGGCCGCGAAGCCTTCCCCGGCGACGTGTTCTATCTCCACAGCCGTCTGCTGGAGCGCGCAGCCCGCGTGAACGCCGATTACGTGGAAGCCTTCACCAAGGGTGAAGTGAAGGGCAAGACCGGTTCCCTGACCGCCCTGCCCATCATCGAAACCCAGGCCGGTGACGTGTCCGCCTTCGTTCCGACCAACGTGATCTCGATCACCGACGGTCAGATCTTCCTGGAAACCAGCCTGTTCAACGCCGGTATCCGCCCCGCCATCAACGCCGGTATCTCGGTGTCGCGCGTCGGTGGTGCTGCACAGACCAAGCTGATCAAGAACCTGTCCGGCGGTATCCGTACCGACCTGGCCCAGTACCGTGAGCTGGCCGCGTTCGCGCAGTTCGCTTCCGATCTGGACGAGTCCACCCGCAAGCAGCTGGACCGCGGTGCCCGCGTGACCGAGCTGCTCAAGCAGGCTCAGTACTCGCCGCTGCCGATCAGCCTGATGGCTGCCACGCTGTTCGCGGTGAACAAGGGCTTCATGGACAGCCTGGACGTCAAGAAGGTTCTGGCTTTCGAGCACGGCCTGCACCAGTTCCTGAAAACCAGCCACGCCGCTCTGCTGGCCAAGCTGGAGGCCGATCGGGCCATGGACAAGGATGCGGAAAGCCAGCTGAACGAAGCCATCACCACGTTCAAGAAGTCCTTCGCCTAATGACCATGACCGGGCTGTGATGCAAAGAACGGCCCGGACCTAACAGGAGAAATCATGGCATCAAGCAAGGAAATTCGCGGCAAGATCAAGAGCTTCGAGAACACGAAGAAGATCACCAAGGCCATGGAGCTGGTGTCCGCTTCCAAGATGCGCAAGGCGCAAGACCGGATGCGTGCGGCCCGCCCCTACAGCGAGAAGATCGGCAACATCGCCGCCAATCTCGCCCAGGCCAACCCCGAGTACCAGCACGCTTTCCTGGTCAAGAACGACCAGGCCAAGGTGGCCGGCTACGTGGTGGTGACGACCGACAAGGGTCTTTGTGGTGGCTTGAACACCAACCTGCTGCGCGCCACGACCAACAAGCTCAAGGAGCTTGAGGGCGCGGGTCAGAAGGCGGAAGTCGTTGCCATCGGCAACAAGGGCTACTCCTTCATGAACCGCATCGGCGCTAAGGTGGTGGCTCATGCGACGCAGCTGGGCGACCAGCCGCACATCGAGAAGCTCATCGGCCCCGTCAAGGTGCTGCTGGACAAGTACGCCGCAGGCGAGCTGTCGGCCGTCTACCTCTGCTACACCCGCTTCATCAACACGATGAAGCAGGAGCCGGTGGTGCAGCAATTGCTGCCGCTGTCGGCCGAGAGCATGAAGGCGGGCGCGGGCAACAACCACTCGTGGGATTACATCTACGAGCCGGATGCCGCCACCGTCATCGACGAGCTGTTGGTGCGCTACACCGAGGCCCTGATCTACCAGGCCGTGGCCGAGAACATGGCGTCCGAGCAATCGGCGCGCATGGTGGCCATGAAGGCCGCTACTGACAACGCCGGCAACCTGATCGCCGAGCTGAAGCTGGTCTACAACAAGACCCGCCAGGCCGCCATCACCAAGGAACTGTCGGAAATCGTCAGCGGCGCCGCCGCCGTGGGCTGATCGCAGTCGAACGCAAAAGTTTTGGAATTGAAGGAACGAAAAAATGGCTAACACTCAATCAGTGGGCAAGATCGTTCAGTGCATCGGCGCCGTGGTGGACGTGGAGTTTCCGCGCAACCAGATGCCGCAGGTCTATGACGCGCTGAAGATGGAAGGCTCGGCTCTGACGCTGGAAGTCCAGCAGCAGCTGGGCGACGGCGTGGTGCGTACCATTGCGCTGGGCTCGTCCGACGGCCTGCGCCGCGGCACCGAGGTCTACAACACCGGTGAGAACATCAAGGTCCCGGTCGGCAAGGCAACCCTTGGCCGCATCATGGACGTGCTGGGCAACCCGATCGACGAGCGCGGCCCCGTGGCTGCCGAGTTGACCGCGTCCATCCACCGCGCTGCACCGTCTTACGACGAGCTGAGCCCCTCGCAAGACCTGCTCGAAACCGGCATCAAGGTGATCGACCTGATCTGCCCGTTCGCCAAGGGCGGCAAGGTGGGTCTGTTCGGTGGCGCCGGCGTGGGCAAGACCGTGAACATGATGGAACTCATCAACAACATCGCCAAGGCCCACAGCGGTCTGTCGGTGTTCGCTGGTGTGGGCGAGCGTACCCGTGAGGGCAACGACTTCTATCACGAGATGGCCGACTCCGGCGTGGTGAACCTCGAGAAGCTCGAGGACTCCAAGGTCGCGATGGTCTACGGTCAGATGAACGAGCCCCCGGGCAACCGTCTGCGCGTGGCCCTGACCGGTCTGACGATCGCCGAGTCCTTCCGTGACGAAGGCAAGGACGTGCTGTTCTTCGTGGACAACATCTACCGCTACACCCTGGCCGGTACCGAAGTGTCGGCACTGCTGGGTCGTATGCCTTCGGCCGTGGGCTACCAGCCGACGCTGGCCGAAGAAATGGGTCGTCTGCAAGAGCGCATCACCTCGACCAAGGTCGGTTCGATCACCTCCATCCAGGCCGTTTACGTGCCTGCCGATGACTTGACCGACCCCTCGCCCGCCACCACCTTTGCCCACTTGGACGCAACGGTCGTGCTGTCGCGTGACATCGCTTCGCTGGGTATCTACCCTGCCGTGGACCCGCTGGACTCGACCTCGCGTCAAGTGGACCCGAACGTGGTGGGCGAAGAGCACTACAACACCACCCGTGCCGTGCAGGGCGTGTTGCAGCGCTACAAGGAACTGCGCGACATCATCGCGATTCTGGGCATGGACGAGCTGTCGCCGGAAGACAAGCTGGCCGTGGCCCGCGCTCGCAAGATCCAGCGTTTCTTGTCGCAGCCCTTCCACGTGGCCGAAGTCTTCACCGGCTCGCCCGGCAAGTACGTGCCCCTGAAGGAAACCATCCGCGGCTTCAAGATGATCGTCAACGGCGAGTGCGATCACCTGCCCGAGCAAGCCTTCTACATGGTTGGCACGATCGACGAAGCGTTCGAAAAGGCGAAGAAGATGCAGTGATGAGGCCTCGGGGTGCTCGCACCCCAGCCGCATGACTGAATCTTTTCAACCGCTAAAGGAAGATTGACATGGCAACCATCCACGTTGATGTGGTTTCCGCCGAAGAGCAGATCTTCTCCGGCGAGGCCAAGTTCGTCGCGTTGCCGGGCGAAAGCGGTGAGCTGGGCATCCTGCCCCAGCACACCCCGCTGATCACCCGCATCAAGCCGGGCGCGGTGCGCATCGAGCGCGCCGACGGTGGCGAAGAGTTCGTGTTCGTGGCCGGTGGCATTCTCGAAGTGCAACCGGGCACCGTGACCGTGCTGGCCGACACCGCGATCCGCGGCAAGGACCTCGACGAAGCCAAGGCTACCGAGGCCAAGAAGCTGGCCGAGGAAGCGATGAAGAACGCCAAGAGCGATATCGACTTTGCCGCCGCGCAAGGCGAATTCGCCGCCATGGCCGCCCAGATCGCCGCGCTGCGCAAGTTCCGCAAGAAGTAAGCAAGCAGCCTGGCTGCTCACGGCGCCCGCCGACGCAAGTCAGGCGGGCGTTCTTTTTTGTCTCTCGTATGCTCTGACCCTATGCCCACGCCCATCGCCATCACCCGCCACCAAGGCATGGAAGCCCTGGAGCTCTGCGCCCCCGACGGCGCCCGCGCCACCGTGCTGCTGCATGGCGGCCATGTGCTGTCCTGGGTGCCCGCCGGTGCCGACGAGCAGCTCTACGTCTCGCCCAAGACGGCCATGGCCTCGGGCCAGGCGATACGCGGCGGCGTGCCGGTGATCTTTCCGCAGTTCGCAGCGCGCGGCCCGCTGCAGCGCCATGGCTTTGCCCGCACCAAGCCCTGGCAGCTGGTGATGGCCGAGCAGGGCGAGGGCGACGCGCTGGCGGTGCTGCGCCTCAGCGACGATGCGGCGACGCGCATGTTCTGGCCCCATGCCTTCGAGCTCGAGCTGAGCGTGCGCGTGGCCGGCCGCGATCTCGAGATCGAGCTGGCCTGCGAGAACAAGGGCGAGGAGATGTTCAGCTTTAGCGCCGCGCTGCACAGCTACTTCCGTTTGAATGCGCTCAGCGATGCCAGCCTGCAGGGCCTGTCGGGATTGCAGTACTGGGATTCGGTGGCCAATGTGGAGCGTCAGCAGCGCACCGACCTCCTGCTGCCCGGCAGCCCCGGTGCGCAGGACCTGGATCGTGTCTACTACCAGGTCAAGCAAGACCTGACCCTTGTCGAACAGGGCGAACAGGCACAGCGCCAGCTGTTGTTGCGCCACACGGGTTTCGAGGATGCCGTTGTTTGGAATCCTGGCGCGGAGAAATGCGCGGCCTTGGCTGATATGCCTGCAGACGGTTACCAGCGCTTTCTGTGCATTGAAGCTGCCGCGATCGAGCACCCGGTGCAGCTTGCAGCCGGCGAATCATGGGCTGGCATGCAATCCGTTACGCTGCTCTAAAAACCGCGGGTAACTCCCCGTCAGCAAATGGCCTCAGATAGAGGGAGCCGTGCTGTGCCGTTGGTAATATCCGCGCCCGGTAGGGGCCATGCGCGGGAGGCGTGCATAGGCGATCGAGGCCGCTGCTGACATTGGAAAAGCAAGCGCAGTGGGTCGAGATCAGTGCGTGCCTTGGTGGGCGCCGTCTTCCCATGTCTCCCTGAAGAAGAAATCCGTCCTCGTTCACGCGAGGTGAGGCTGGTGTGCGTGCCCCGCCGATTTCAATATCTAAACAGGGACACCCACATGCCATTCACGCCCGTACGCGCCATGCAGCGCGTTGTTCTGACCGTCAGTCTGTGCGCCTTCCTCGGCGCCTGTGCCACGGCCTCCAAGGACATCTCCGCGGCCTACATCTCACCGATGCAGTATCAGAGCTACGACTGCCAGCAGCTCGGCGCTGAGACACAACGCCTGCAGGCGCGCTATGTTGAACTGGGCGGTCGACTGGACCAGGCTGCCTCCAATGACAAGGCGCTGGTCGGCGTCGGCATGATCCTGTTCTGGCCGGCGCTGTTCGCCCTGGGCGGTACCAAGCAGCAGGAAGCCGAGTACGCGCGCCTGCGCGGTGAGTTTGACGCGGTGCAGCAGGCCAGCGTGCAGAAACGTTGCGGCATGGCGGCGGCGCCTGCCGCACAGCAAGCGGCAGCCCCAGCTGTGGCGGCGAGCGCGGTCAACTGAAATCGGTACAGAGAGGAAGAACACCATGAGCTACCCAATGTCCGGTCTGAAATCCGCACTCGCCCTGGCAGCTGCCGCGGCACTCGTCGGTTGCGCCACGCCTGCGCGCGTCGATCAAATGCAGACCAGCTCTTCACTGGCTACTCGCACTGCTGTCGCCAACTCGAAGATGCGCGAGAGCATCGCCATTCGCGATGTCACCGGCGGCCAGGAGACCAACCCGATGTGGATCTCCAATGTCTCCAGCAGTGATTTCGAGCGTGCGCTGGAGGCCTCCCTGAAGGATGCAGGCTTGTGGCAGCCGAATCGTCAGGCCGGCAAGTATCTACTGGTGGCGCATCTCGAGAAGCTCGACCAGCCCTTGGCCGGCTTCAACATGACCGTCACCGCAAACGTGCGTTACACGCTGATTGAGCGCAGCAGTAATAAGACCGTCTTCGAGCGCATGCTGGCCACTCCCTACACGGCCCAACTGAGCGATGCCTTCCTCGGCACGGAGCGCCTGAAGCTGGCCAATGAAGGCGCTGTGCGCAGCAACATTCAGCAGTTGATCGATACCTTGGTCAATCTCAAGCTGGACGTGGCCGAAGTGCAGATGCAGCGCTGACTTCCTGTCAGAGCAGGGTGGGCTCGTCCGGCAACTCGTTCGGATTGAGCTCGCCCGCGCGCAGCGGGAAATGCTGCGCCAGCATTTCGCCTACCTCGTCAACGGCCTGGCTGAGCCCGGCCTCGAACGCGCCATCGCGGAAGGCGCCGCGCATGCGCGCCAGCAAGGCGTTCCAGGCCTCGGGCCCGACGCGCCGGGTGAGGCCGCGGTCGGCAATGATCTCGATGCGGTGTTCCACCAGCAGGAGGTAGATCAGCACGCCGTTGTTGTGCTCGGTGTCCCAGACGCGCAGCTTGCCGAACATGGCCAGGGCGCGCTCGCGTGCGCTGGCCTGGCGCCAGAGATAGGACAGCGGCAGGCTGGCCTCCACGCAGATGCGGATCTCGCCGCTGTGGCGCGTCTCGCTGGCGGCCACGCGCTGGCGCAGGCGCTCCAGCACCGGTTCGGGCAGGGCGCGCTGCGCGTCGCCCTCGTCCCAGAGGCGATGCTTGAGCAGGCGTAGCAAACGGGCTCCCATCACCAATCTCCCGAGGCGCCGCCGCCGCCAAAGTCACCGCCGCCGCCCGAGGAGAAGCCGCCGCCACCGTCGGAGCCGCCGCCGAAGCCACCGCCGCCGCCCCAGATCACCGGGCCGCCGCGGCTGCCGCGCCCGATGCCGCGGCGCGCGGCGCCCACGCCCATCACGCCCACCAGCACCAGGCTCACCAGCGCCGCGGCTGCGGCCACCAGCAGGCTGGTGCTGAGCATCCAGCCCAGCGCACCCGCGCCGCCGGCGGTGAGCAGGCTGCCGAGCTTGCGGCCGAACACGGCGGTGAGCACGGCGCCAAGTATCGGCACGCCGATGAAGATGATGGCCCCCCAGTCTTCGATGCCCAGGCCGAGATCCTGGGCGGGGGCGCGCCGGGCCGTCGGGGCGGGCAGGGCCTCGCCGCGGATGCGCGCCGCCAGCGCGTCCACGCCGAGGTTCAGGCCGCCGGCGTAGTCGCCCGCCTTGAAGGCCGGGCTGATCTGGTTCTGGATGATCTGCTTGGCCGCCAGATCCGGCACCGCGCCTTCCAGCGCCTTGGCCACCTCGATGCGCAGCTTGCGATCATCCTTGGCCACCACGATCAGCAGACCGTCGCCCACCTCGCGCCGGCCGATCTTCCAGGCATCGCCGACGCGCTGCGCATAGGCGGCGATGTCCTCGGGCGCGCAGCTGGCCACCATCAGGATCACCAGCTGCGAGCCGCTCTCCTGCTCGAACCTGGCCAGCTTGGCCTCCAGCGCGCTGCGCTGCGCGGCATTGAGCGTGCCGGTCTGGTCGATCACCTGCGCGGTCAGCACCGGCACGGCCTTGAGCTCCTGCGCCCACGCGGGCAGGGCGCAGCAGGCCCAGAGCAGCAGCGGCAGCAGCCAGCGGCGCATGGCGTTCCTCGCTTGCGCTTACTTGGAGGCCGGCTTGTCGAAGCTCACCGTCGGCGCGTTCTTGATCTCGGCCTCGTTCTGCACCTGGAAGTTGGGCTTCACCGCGTAGCCAAAAGCCATCGCCGTCAGATTGCTGGGGAAGGAGCGCGTCAGCACGTTGTAGTCGGCTACCGACTTGATGTAGCGGTTGCGCGCCACCGTGATGCGGTTCTCGGTGCCCTCCAGCTGCACGCGCAGATCCTGGAAGCCCTGGTTGGCCTTCAGGTTGGGGTAGTTCTCGCTCACCACCAAGAGGCGCGAGAGCGCGCCGCTCAGCTCGCCTTGGGCGGCCTGGAATTTCTTCAGCGCCTCGGGGTCCTTGGCCAGCTCGGGCGTGACCTGGATGGCGGTGGCCCTGGCACGCGCCTCCACCACCTTGGTGAGCGTCTCCTGCTCGAAATTGGCCTCGCCCTTCACCGTGTTGACGATGTTGGGGATCAGGTCGGCACGGCGCTGGTACTGGCTCAGCACCTCGGCCCAGCTGGCGCCGACCTGCTCGTCCAGGCGCTGGAATTCGTTGTAGCCACAGCCGCTCAGGCTCAGGGTGGCGGCGGCCAGGCTGCCGATCAGTGCGGCGCGTTTCAGACTCGAACTCATGGCAAGACTCCCGTATGGATTCGAGGACGCAGCGGCAGATGGTGCCAACCGTGTCCAGATCAAGGCTGGCCGAGTATCGCAGCGGATAATCACGCCATGAGTGCCACCTTGCAAAACGACACCTTCCTGCGCGCCTGCCTGCGCCAGCCCACCGACTACACCCCCGTCTGGCTGATGCGCCAGGCAGGGCGCTACCTGCCCGAGTACCGCGACACGCGGGCCAAGGCCGGCAGCTTCATGGGCCTGGCCACCAACACCGACTACGCCACCGAGGTGACGTTGCAGCCGCTGGAGCGCTACCCGCTGGACGCGGCCATCCTGTTCAGCGACATCCTCACCGTGCCCGACGCGATGGGCCTGGGCCTCTCCTTCCAGCTCGGCGAGGGCCCCAAGTTTGCGAAAGTGGTGCGCGACGAGGCCGCGGTGGCCGAGCTGGCCGTGCCCGATATGGCCAAGCTGCGCTATGTGTTCGATGCCGTCGGCTCGATCCGCAAGGCCCTGAACGGCCGCGTGCCGCTGATCGGCTTCTCCGGCAGCCCCTGGACCCTGGCCTGCTATATGGTGGAAGGCGGCGGCTCGGACGACTACCGCCAGGTCAAGAGCCTGATGTATGCGCGCCCCGACCTGATGCACCGCATCCTGCAGATCAATGCCGATGCCGTGGCCGCCTACCTGAACACCCAGATCGAGGCCGGCGCCCAGGCGGTGATGCTGTTCGACTCCTGGGGCGGCGTGCTGGCCGACGGCATGTTCCAGCGCTTCAGCCTGGACTACTCGCGCCGCGTGCTGGCGCAGGTGAAGACCGAGCATGAAGGCCAGCGCATCCCGCGCATCCTCTTCACCAAGGGCGGCGCGCTGTGGCTGGATGAGATCGCTGCCGCCGGCGCCGATGTGGTGGGTCTGGACTGGACCGCCAACCTCGGCAAGGCGCGCGCCCAGGTGCAGGACCAGGTGGCCCTGCAGGGTAATCTGGACCCGAACGTGCTGTTCGCCCCGCCCGCGGCGATCCGCGAGCAGACCCGCGCGGTGCTGGACAGCTTCGGGCGCCCGCAGCGCGCCGATGGCGGCTGGGGCGGCCATGTCTTCAACCTCGGCCATGGCATCAGCCAGCACACCCCGCCGGAGCATGTGCTGCACCTGGTCGACGAGGTGCACAACTACTCGCGCAAGCTGCGCTGAGGCCGGGCTTCGGGCTGCGGCCAGGGTGTGAATTCGGCCCAGCCTGCTTGGACTTATCCCCAATTTGAGGCATGTCACCGGCGCAGGCTTCAGATGCTGCATTGCAGCTTGGGGTTTTCACGATTGAAGCCTAAGTGTTTGATTTCAAAGGGGGCGCCCCGCGGGGCTCTGCCCGGGGCTGGCGGGCCGTGCGCTTAGCGGACGGCAGCGTCGGGAAGAAATTGAATATGTTTCCCACAAAGTTATCCACAGGCTGGTGTGGATTCCCGGAAAGCCCCTTTGAATCATGGACTTAAGCGGCGTTTCTAATCCGATCTGTAGGCTGCGGGTGGCGGTGGACGCGCCCCAGCACAGCGGTATTGGCGCGCCGCTGGACTATCTGAGCGAGCAGGCGCTGCCGCCCGGCAGCCTGGTGCAGGTGCCGCTGGGCAAGCGCGAGCTCACCGGCATCGTCTGGGACCCCTTGCCCGCCGATGCGGATGCCGAGGGTCAGGTCTTGCCGGACACGGCGCTGCGTCCGATCGGCCAGGCCCTGCTGGAGCTGCCACCTCTGACGCTGAACTGGCGCCGCCTGCTGGACTTTGCCGCCAGCTATTACCAGCGCAGCGTCGGCGAGGTGGCGCTCTCGGTGCTGCCGCCGCAGCTGCGCGAGCTGGATGCCAAGCAGCTGCAGGGCCGGCTGAAGAAATTGCACAAATGGGTGGAAGCCGAGGCCAAGGACGAGGCGCCAAGCGCGCAGCGCCCCGAGCTGAGCCCGGCCCAGGCCGAGGTGCTGGCGCAGCTCGATGCGCTGCTGCTGGCCGAGCGCGCCAGCGACGCGACCGGATCGGCGCCAGGGCCGGCGCCCGTGCTCCTGCATGGCGTGACCGGCAGCGGCAAGACCGAGGTCTATCTGCGCGCCGCCGAGCATGCGCTGAACCAGGGCCGCCAGGTGCTGGTACTGGTGCCCGAGATCAACCTGACGCCGCAACTGGAGGCGCGCTTTGCCGAGCGCTTCCAGGGCCATCGCATCGTCTCGCTGCACAGCGGCCTCACGCCCGCGCAGCGTCTGCGCAACTGGCTGGCCGCCCATCTGGGCCAGGCCGAACTGGTGCTGGGCACGCGGCTGGCGGTGTTCGCCTCGATGCCGCGCCTGGGCCTGATCGTGGTGGACGAGGAGCACGACCCCTCCTACAAGCAGCAGGATGGTGCGCGCTACTCGGCGCGCGACCTGGCGGTGTACCGCGCGCACCTGGAGCGCGTGCCGGTGATCCTGGGCTCGGCCACACCCTCGCTGGAGAGCTGGCAGCACGCCAATACCGGCCGCTATCGGCGCCTGGCCCTGCCGCAGCGCATTGGTGGCGGGGCCATGCCGCGCCTGCGCATCTACGACATGAACCTGCTGCCGCGCAAGCAGGGCGTCACCACGGCGCTGGCGCAACCGCTGCTGGCGGCGCTGCGCGAGCGCCTGCAGCGCGGCGAGCAGAGCCTGATCTTCCTGAACCGGCGCGGCTATGCGCCGGTGCTGCATTGCGGCGAATGCGGCTGGAAGAGCGAATGCCCGCATTGCAGCGCCTACCGCGTCTTCCACAAGGGCGACCGCACGCTGCGCTGCCACCACTGCGGCTTCAGCGAGCGCGTGCCGCGCGCCTGCCCCGATTGCGGCAACCAGGACATCGCGCCGCTGGGCCAGGGCACCGAGCGGCTGGAGGAGCAGCTGGCCGCGGCCCTGCCCGAGGCGCGCGTGGCGCGCATCGATGCCGACTCCACGCGCCTGAAGGGCGCGCTGGAGGCGCAGCTGGGCGCCGTGCACGCGGGCGAGGTGGACATCCTGGTGGGCACGCAGATGATCACCAAGGGCCACGACTTCCGCCGCATCACCCTGGTGGCGGCGGTGAACCCCGATGCGGCCCTGTTCAGCAGCGACTTCCGCGCCCCCGAGCGCCTCTTCGCCCTGCTGATGCAGGCGGCCGGCCGCGCCGGGCGCGATGCCGAAGCGGCCGCGCGCTCCGAGATGTGGCTGCAGACCTGGCATCCGCAGCATGCCCTCTACCAGTCGCTGCTCAGGCATGACTTCGAGGCTTTCGCCAAGAGTCAGCTGGCGGAGCGCGAATCGGCCGGCCTGCCGCCCTATTCACACCTGGCCCTGCTGCGCGCCGAGGCGCGCACGGTGGAGGCGGCGCAGGGCTTTCTGGAGGCCGCGGCGCGCCATGCCGGCACGCTGCCAGACGCGCAGACCGTGCTGGTCTACCCGCCCGTGCCCATGAGCGTGGCGCGGGTGGCGAATGTGGAGCGCCTGCAGATGCTGGTGGAATCGCCCACGCGCGGCGCGTTGCAGCGCCTGCTGTGGCAATGGATGCCCGAGCTGCACGCGCTCAAGCGCGAGCACAAGGGGCTGCTGCGCTGGGCCGTGGATGTCGATCCCTTGGCGATCTGATCAGGGCGCGCGCGGGTCACCCAAATAGGTCTTGAGCCACTGGCTCATCTCCCACTGCACATGGCCCACCGACTCGCGTGCGCTGTAGCCATGCGCCTCGCCGGGCAGCAGCACATAGCGCACCGTGCCGCCGGTGCCGGCCAGCGCCAGGTAGAGGCGCTCGCTCTGCATTGGCTGGGTGCCGACGTTGTTGTCGGCCTCGCCGTGGATCAAGAGCAGGGGCTCCTTGATCTGCGGCGCATACATGAAGGGCGAGAGCTTCAGGTACAGCTCCTTGGCCTCCCACAGCGAACGCCGCTCGCTCTGGAAACCGAAGGGCGTGAGGGTGCGGTTGTAGGCGCCGCTGCGCGCGATGCCGGCCTTGAAGAGATCGGTGTGGGCGAGCAGATTGGCGGCCATGAAGGCGCCGTAGCTGTTGCCGCCCACCGCCATGCGCTTGGGGTCGGAGACGCCCAGCTCCTCGGCCTTGTCGATGATGGCGCGGGCATTCATGGTGATCTGTTCGAGGAAGCCGTCGTTGACGGTCTTCAGGTCGCCGACGATGGGCATGGTGGCGTCCTGCAGCACCACAAAGCCGTCCAGCACCAGCAGCAGCGGGCTGCTGCCGGCCACGCTGAGGTAGCGGTTCGCCGAGCCGCTCACCTGGCCGGCGATGGCGGCATCGCTGAACTCCAGCGGGTAGGCCCACACCAGGGTGGGGCGGCGCTCGCCTTCCTTGTAGTCGGGCGGCAGGTACATCCAGAAGGAGAGCTCCACGCCGTCGGCGCGCTTGAAGCTCACCAGCTCGCGTTTCACCTTGCGCAGCTGCGGCGTCGGGTCCTTGCTGCGGGTGAGCGCCTGGGCCGCGCCATAGCCGCTGGCATTGAGTTCGCGCAGCCAGAGGTTGGGCGGCTCGCTGGGGCTTTCGCGCAGCGTCACCAGGTGCTGCGGGTCGAGCAGCAGCAGCGGCTGCTCGTAGGGCGCGTCGGCCGACTGGAACAGGCGCTGCACGCCGCCATCGCGCAGCGAGTAGCGGTCCAGGAAGGGGCGATCGCCGCGCGGCGTGGCGCCCTGGCCCTGCAGCAGGATGTTGTCGCCGCCCAGGGTCTGCACCACCTGGTGGCCGTTCGGCAGGGTGCGCATCAGCGGCGTGCCGGGATGGCGGTAGCGCTCGCGCACCGAGTGCTCGAACAGCGGCCGGCTCTGCGTGCCGCGCAGGGGCAGCAGATAGGTGCGGGTCCAGGCGCGCTGGCGGTCCTCCTCGGTCAGGAGGGCATGCTGGCCATCGTCCAGAAAGCGCAGCCGCGTGAAGCGGTGCGGCATGCGCTGCACCTCCATGGCTTCACCGGTGAAGGGCGGGTCCAGGCGCATCACGCGGTCGCGGAAGGCCACGCGCGCATTCGGGTTGCCGCCGTCCAGCGCTTCCACCCAGTAGATCGCCGCGTCCTTGTTGGGCGAGGCATAGAACACGCGCGGCCCGGCCTGCACCGCGTCGATGGCGATGCCGTTGCGCATCGGCACCTTGGCGATCTCGCGCAAGAGCTTGCCGTCGCGGCCGCGCAGCTCCACCACGGTGGGGAAGTCGTCGTAGGTGAGGGTGTAGCTGAAGGGGCGGGTGATGCGCTCGGTCAGCAGGTACTGGCCCTCGCCCACGCTGCTGATGCTGGTGAACATCGCGGTGGCCGGCAGGTCGCGGCTCTGCAGGCTGTGCAGGTCCACCCAGGTGAGCGTGGCGCGGGCGTGGAATTCGAACAAGGCCTCGTCATGCGGGGACTTCAGCAGGTCGGCATAGCTGCGCTCGGGCGAGGCGCGGCCCAGGCTCTCTTGCACCACCGGTGCGTTCGGAACGCGCGGGGCGGCCGGCGCGGCGCCGCGGCGGTCGGGGATGGTGGCGAGCACCAGCTCATGCGCGTTCAGCCAGGCCAGTTCGCCCGGCGCCAGCACCTCGCTGGGGCGCAGGCCCGGCACCTGGCGCAGCCGGCCGCTGGCGGTCTCGCCCACCCAGAGCTCGTTGCCGGCATCGCTGCGCCGTTCGATCAGGAAGCGCTGGCCGTCCGGCGCCCAGCTGAAGCTGTGGATGAGGCCGCCCGCGGGCAGCTCGACGTTGCGCTCCGGCGCCTCGGGATTGAGCAGCGCGCGCAGGCGCAGGCGCTGGATCTGCGGCGTGCCGGCGGGCACGCCGGTGGCGGCGTCGAAGCGCAGGCCGGCCAGCTTCAGGGTGGGGCGGGCCAGCTCTTCCAGGCTGCTGTAACGGCGCTGCTCGAGCAGGGCCAGGTGTTGCTTGTCGGGCGAAATCAGATAGCGCGGCAGCGGCGCGGCGTCCAGCAGCTCGCGCACCGCGGGCGAGGGCTGTTGGTAGCCG